>OHBM01000875.1_pt1 | contig 23646 bp, 22 predicted proteins | sample 1577251 | NCBI WGS metagenome assembly OHBM01 (sample SAMEA3541557, study PRJEB24748) | human gut metagenome | biome: human gut; feature: human-associated habitat; material: faeces | place: China | collected 2012 | reverse complement strand
GCCATTACCGCCCATGTATCTATTGCTCCGTAGGGAGGGGTCTTGACCCCTCCGCGGGGCGTCGAGGACGCCGCCCCCTACAAAACCTGGCGCAAACTTGCTGTAGCTTGTAGGGGAGGCATTTATGCCTCCCGTGCACTGGGCGGCTGGCGCAAAGCTCCCGGGAGGGATAAATCCCTCCCCTACAACAATTTACACCGCTACCGCGCCCGGCCAGCTCTCGCCGGCCTCCGCACTCCCCGCTTCCCCGTCGGTTCCGTAAGAGAAAACGCCGGGGGTCATGTCGGCCAGCAGGGGGAACTGCGCAAGCTCGGGGCAGGTGTCGGCCAGCCCCAGACAGTAGGCCGTCAGCGGACTGATCTCCTTTGTGATGGCGTCAAACCGGCTTGAGCCGTCGTCCTCATAGGTGCTCAGCATAATATCGCCGGGGTAGGTGTCGGCCACATAGCTGACAAGTGCCTCGTCGACGTAGGGGTCGCTGCTGCCCTCATACAAGTCGGGCGCGCCGAACAGATGCAGGATCTCGTGGGCGTAGGTCGCCGGGGATTCCGCCTCGCCGTCGGTGTAGGCGTCGGTTTTGTACAGGCAGCTGTATTCATAATAAAAGCTGTCGCCGTCGTCGGCGTAGTGAGCCATCGTGAAGGATGTCCCGCTGATGGGCAGAAAGAACAAAAACGCGATGTGCCGGGCCCCGTAGGCAGCCAGACGGCTGTCGGCGGCCAGCGACGCGCACAGCGTATCCATCTCGTCGAGAAAAGCGGAGCTTTCCTCGGAATTTTCGCCGCCCTGCATGGCAGACTGCACAAGATAACTGCGTGTCAGCGTTGAATCGCTGCCGTCCGCGCTGCGATCACAGATCAGATTCACCGCGGCCTCGTAGCCCGCGGCTTGCTCGGTGATCCAGTCTATGGCCAGCTGGGTGCGCTGCACGGCGGCAGCGCGGCTCTCGGCGTCCCAGGTATGCCCGTGGGCGGCGTCGTTCAAAAACACGTTGACGAGCACGGTGGCATCGGTCAGCAGTGCGGCGCTGCCGTAGGACTTCTGCTCCTCGGTAAAGGTGGGCACAGGCTCCGGCGTCGGGGTGGCGGCGGGGTTTTCGGCCCGGGGCAGCTCCGCGGGATAACGCTGCACCGTGACGCGGGCCGAGCAGCTGCACAGCAGCGCCGCGGCCAGCACCAGGGCAGCCAGTTTTCTGTACATGGTGCGCCCCTTAAATTTCCAGCACGGCCCTGCCGTCGTGGTCGGCCAGCTCCAGCGTGACCTCGCGGCCATCCAGGCGGCCATCGACGAGCGCGTCGGAGACGGGATCCTCAATGGTCTTGCGGATCGTGCGGCGCAGCTCACGTGCACCGTATTTGGTGGAGCTTTCGGCTACGATGTCCGCCAGCGCGGGCTGCGTGTAGTGCAGCGTGATGCCGTGCGCGGCCAGGCCGGGCTTGTACTCGTCGAGCATGAGCGCGGCGATCTTCTCAAGGTCTTCCTCGCTCAGCGGCTTGAACGTAATGATCTCGTCCACACGGCCGATGAACTCGGGGCGCAGGAACTCCTGCAGCGCCTTCATGCTGCGGTCCGCGCTGGCGACCTCGGCCTTTTTGCCGAAGCCCGTCGCGCCGCTCTGGTCGGTGGAGCCCGCGTTGGAGGTCATGCAGATGACCGTGTTCGAGAAGTCCACCGTGCGGCCCTGCGCGTCGTTGATCTTGCCCTCGTCCAGAATCTGCAGCAGGATATTCATAACGTCAGGATGTGCTTTTTCGATCTCGTCGAACAGCACGACGCTGTAGGGATGGCGGCGGACCTTCTCGGTCAGCTGCCCGGCCTCGTCATAGCCGACATAGCCCGGGGGCGAGCCGATGAGGCGGGACACCGCGTACTTTTCCATGTACTCGCTCATGTCGATGGAGATGAGCGGGTCAACGGTGTCGAACAGCTGGCTGGCCAGCTGCTTGACCAGCTCGGTCTTGCCGACGCCGGTGGGGCCGACGAAGATAAAGCTGGCCGGGCGGTGACGGCCAGACAGGTCGGCGCGGGCGCGCTTGATGGCCCCGGCCACGGCGTGGACAGCCTCGTCCTGGCCGATGATGTGCGCCTTGAGGGCATCCTCCAGCCCCTGCAGGCGGCCATACTCGGTCTCTTTGATCTTCACAGCAGGCACACCGGTCCAAAGCTCAATGACCTGTGCGACGTCGTCCATGGTCACTTCAATTTCCGCGACCTTCAGCTGCAGGGCGGGCAGCTTTTCGCGCTGCTTCGCCAGATCGGTCTTGACCGCGGCCAGTGCCTCGTAGTCGATGGCAGCGTCCTGGCCGTTCTGCGGCTCGGGGTTCTCCAGTTCGTGCTCGCGGGTCTCCAAATCGGCCACGGTGCGCTGGGTCTCCATGAGCTCTGTAATTTCAGGATGGCGCAGGTTGCAGCAGGCGCAGGATTCATCCAGCAGGTCAATGGCCTTGTCCGGCAGGAAACGGTCCGTGATGTAGCGTTCCGACAGCTTGACGATGCTCGTCACGATGGGGTCGGACACACGGACGCAGTGGTGCTTTTCATAGTAGACGCGGATGCCCTTGATGACCTCGATGGTGTCCAGCAGCGACGGTTCCTCGACCTTGACGGGCTGGAAACGGCGCTCCAACGCGGAATCCTTCTCAATATACTTGCGATACTCGGCAAACGTCGTTGCGCCGATGACCTGCATCTGCCCGCGGGACAGCGCGGGCTTCATGATGTTGGCGGCGTTCATAGAGCCGTCGGAGTCGCCCGCGCCGACGATGGAGTGGATCTCATCAATAAACAGGATGATGTTGCCCGCAGCCTTGACCTCGCTGATGAGGCCCTTGACACGCTGCTCAAACTGGCCGCGGAACTGGGTGCCTGCGACGAGGGACGTCATGTCGAGCAGGTAAATTTCCTTGTCCTGCAGACGCGCGGGGACCTTGCCCTCGGCAATGCGCTGGGCGATACCCTCGGCAATCGCAGTCTTGCCGACACCGGCCTCGCCGATCAGGCAGGGGTTGTTCTTCTGGCGGCGGCACAAAATCTGGATCGTGCGGTAAATTTCGCGGTCACGGCCAATGATGCGGTCCGTCTTGCCGTCGCGGGCCTTCTGGGTCAGGTTCTCGCAGTAGGTCTCAAGGAACTTGCGGCGGGGAGCCTTTTCCTTCTTGCCGTTTTTGGGCTTGGCATCGTCCTTATTCTGGCGCGCACCAAAGCCAAACGGGAACACGGGGCTGCCGCCCGGGACAAAATCGTCCTGCGGGGCGGGCTCGTCACCGGCGTCGGTGTCGTCGCCGTTCATCATGGGGGCCAGCATGCCGGAGTCGGAGGCCTCCTGCAAAAAGCTGGACATCCGCTCCTCCATGTTTTCCAGATCCTGGTCGGACATGCCGAACTGTTTCATCAGATCATCCACAGGCTGGATGTGCATGGCACGGGCGCAGGTCAGGCAGTAGCCCTCCTGCACGGTCTTGCCGTTTTCAAGCCGCTGCACAAACACGACAGCGGGACGTTTTTGGCATTTAACACAAAGCATTTACTTCACCTCTATGAAAAGTGCCCGATAAGAGGCACATAGGATTGCGATAAATTGTTGTAGGGGGCGGCGTTCTCGACGCCCGGCGGGCGGATAGGAAATCCGCCCTACGTAGGGTGGGCAGTCCCCTGCCCGCCGCACCGCAGCTACACTACTATTATTAAACAAACCCTGCCAAATTGCAAGTTTTGGCGGGGCTTGTTCAGAATTTGTTTAATAATGGAGCAAAAATGGGTTGAACGCACCAAAAAGGCTGTACCCGACGCTGCGCTGCAAAACGCCGGTGGTCAGCCAGTCGATCTGGCCGGTGGTGATGCTGGCGGCGAACCAGAGCAGCAGCGCCAGCAGCCAGCAGTCGAACGCGCCGGTCACAAGGCCCAGCACCAGACCCAGCAGCCGGTTGGCGCCGCCCACCAGCGGGATAAGATTGACGCCGCGCAGCAGCCGCACCAGCAGGGCGAACACCCAGCGCACGATCATGCAGAGCAGCACAAACAGCAACGCCTGCACCAGCGGCAGGAAAAGCGGCTCCAGCAGGGCGTTGATCTTTTCGGGCAGCTGGTTCCCGGCAGTCTGCAGACCCGCAGCCAGCGCGGCACGGATGGATTCCGGCAGAAAGTCCAACCCCTGCACCGCAGCGGCAATGTCGCCGCCCGACTGTGCGACGGCCTGCTCGACCCGGGTGGAGACGGAGTCGCTGAAAAAGCTAAGGTAGACTTCCGGGGCCAGCGTGCGGCTGCCCCAAGAGGCAATGCCGACGCCCAGCACCGCGCCGATCAGCTCGGTCAGCCCGGCGAGAAAGCCCTTCTGCCAGCTTTTGACAGCGGCAAAGGAAAATACGGCCAGAAAAATAAAATCATAGACAAGTGCGGGAGAAAAAGACATAGATGGGTACTTCTTTCTGTTGGATTACTTGCGGGTCAATCTGAACTTCCCCCGAGGGGGAAGCTGTCAGCGGCCCCGCCCGCTGACTGATGAGGGCGAACCTTGCCATTATTGCCCGCAAATTGGTTATTGCGGCAAGGCAGCCCCTCATCCGGCCCTGCGGGGCCACCTTCCCCCGCAGGGGAAGGCTTCGGAGCTACTCGGCTGGCTTCGCCAAAACGTCCGCCTGACTGCCGGTAAAGACCAGCGTCTGCTTGCCGTGCAGGACCGCCAGCGGGCGGGACGGCAGGCCGGTCTGCACCCAGTTCTGCACGCCGTCGTAGCCGTAGCACTCGACGGCATCGGGGCAGAGCAGATAAATGTCGGTGTCGGTGGCCGAGACCGCAAACGCCTGCCGTGCGGGAATCTCCGACATAACGGTGAGGCTTTCGGACAGGGTGACCAGACTGTTTCCGCCGTGTACGTTCAGAAGCAGCGCAGTCTGGCGGCGTCCGGGCGCAACGCTTTGCAGCGCGGCCCCGCCGTAGTCGTAGCGTGCGACCTCGGCGGCGGTGCGGGGGTCGATGACCGCAATGTAGGTGTCAAACACGGCCATGACGCGGTTCTCGCTCTGCCAGTCCAGCCGCAGCAGCATGCTGCCCGCGTCGGCGGTGTAGAGCAGCCCCTCGGTGTCGGAGTCGAGGCTCATAAAGTAGACCGAGCAGTTCAGCTGCCCGTCCCGCGCGGCAATCATGCCCGAGGCAAACCTGCGGTTGTCGGGGGCAAAGTCCAGCGCAATCGGCGTGCCCATCGACTGGGGCATCCGCCAGCTGTACAGCTCCCGCATCGAAGGGTCATAGATGTGTACCCAGCCGGCAAAACGGTCCGCGTCGGTCACGACGGCCAGCGAGTTGTTGTTTGACATGGCGCAGAGCAGAATGTCCTCGTCAAAGCGCTGTGTGTAGAGCGTGCGGGTGCGGCTGCATACGGTCAGCTCACTGCCCGCGCGGTTGTAGACCACAAAGTGGGTGCCGCCCACAGCCAGCACGGGCCGCGCGTAGGACGGCTGCAGGCTCAGAATTTTGGAGCCGTAGGCCGAGTAGACGAGCACATCCTCATTGCCCAGCTCGACGAAGCCGTCCGCCAGCGGTTCGATTTGCAGCGGCTCGGTGATGCCGGTAGTGGTCGGCCAGCCGCCGTCGGCGCGGTTCAGGTAGAGCGATGCGCTGTCCACGGCATCACCCAGCAGCGCCAGCGAGGCCGACAGTGTGCCGGTCACAACGGTGAGCGCCAGCGCCAGCGCAATGATAATGACGATCAGGACGGTGAGCCGCCGCTGCTGGCGCTGCTTGTAGAGCGGCGTCAGGGATTTGAGCCGCGCGGCGCTCTGCGCGGACGGCTGCTCGGACGTCCGGGACGGCGGGCTGTCATCGCGCCGCGGTGTGGGAGCGGTGCGCGGCGTGCGGGCGCGGTCTGCGTCGCGGGCGGCGGCGTTCAGGGCCCGCCTCTGCTCACGCGCCAGCCGCTGCAGCAATGCCTGCCGATCTCTGTCCGCCTTACTCATAGGTGGGCCCCCTCCTTTCCGAAAAAATTTGTGCGTATGGGTTGGTTTGTAGGGAGGCGTCTTGACGCCTCCGGGCCGTTAGCGGCGGCGGTCAGGCTCCGCGGAGGGGTCAAGACCCCTCCCTACGGTACGCCATTAAACGTCATCCAACCCGGGATAGTCTACTTTCTCCAAAAACAGCCCCTTTGCGGGCAGCGTCGGCCCGGCCCGGCGTCGGTCCCCGCTTTCCAGCAGGGCGGGGATGCTCTCCGGCGTCCGCTTGCCAAGACCCGCGTCCACGAGCGTGCCCGCCAGAATGCGCACCATATTATAGAGGTAGCCGTCGGCGGTCACGGAAATTGTAAACAAATCGCCATTCTGTACAACAGTACAATTTGTAATCGTCCGCACGGTATCCCCGTGTGCGGCGGCGCTGGACCCGGACGCGCAGAGGGCGGAAAAATCGTGCGTGCCTATGAACTGCGCCGCAGCGGCCTGCATGGCGGCCAGATTGAGCGCGGCCCCTACCCTGTGGCAGGTGTCGTAGGTGAACGGATCATCCACCCGCGCGTTCAAAATGTAGTAGCGGTAGGTCTTGGCGTGGGCGGCGTAACGCGCGTGGAAGCCGTCCGGCACGGACCAGATGTCCACTGCGCGGATGTCCGGCGGCAGGTGGGCGTTGAGCGCGGGCACGATTTTCTGCATCGGTACTTTGCCAGTATAGCAGAAGCTGAGCGCGAAACGCCGCGCATGGACGCCGGCATCGGTGCGGGAGCAGCCCTTGACGTCGGGGCGGCAGCCGAACACCGCCTGCATCGCGTCCTGCAAAACCGCGCAGACCGTGGGCGCATTTGGCTGGATAATTCTAAGTTGCCATTAAAACAAGAGTTTTTTAAAACAGTTCAAAATAAGATGCATTATGCAACTTTTTTCTAGGTTAAGATAAAAATAAAAAAAGTCCATAAATAAGATTTTTAGATACTAAAAATTATTGCATGAAATATATCTAAATATTTTGTAGTATCTAAAATTTAAAATAGACGGGAAGAATAATATAGAATAATAAAATTACAACAAAAATTAATGTAAAAGACAATTTGATAAATGTAATGAGAGTTGATAATATAGATTATATATCTTTGACAGATTTGGCAAGATATAAAAACCCTGATAATCCTGGCGATGTAGTTATTAAGTGGATGAGCAATAAAAGTTCTTTTGATTTTTATTCACTTTGGGAGGAACTGTTTAATGAAAATTTTAAACTAGTGGAATCTCGCGAGTTTAAAAATGACTCTATCAGAATTTAAAAAATATAGGGTAGTTCAAGATAGACTATTTGAATCTGATTTTGATAAATTTTTATTGGATATGAAAAAAGAAGATTGTATCAAATAAAGATGTCAAAAACATAAATATATTATAAATTAGATGTAATGAGAAAATGATAACTTTGAAATTGGTTTTTTCTAGGAAAAATGTTGTTATTTTCCTAGAAAAAGCGAATAGTTAATTAAAAAATAGAGAAATATTAAAAGGTGAATTGGAATAATTGTTTTTAGTCTCACTAATATAAGTATTATAAAAAGGAGCTTTATATATACTCCTTTTCATTAACCAACTAACTTATGATAAACATCTTCTACCTTAGAACAATCTGAAGCTAGTGGGAATTTATCATTTTTATATCTTGGAATAACATGGATATGAAAGTGTTTTACTTCTTGACCATAATCATTATTTTGAGAAATAGTTAATCCATCAATATTTAACTTATCACTTAAGATAGGTTTCAATTTTTCTCTAATAATATTTAACATATAAATTAAAGTATCGTCATCCATCTCATAAAGATTAGCTTTATGCTCCTTTGGAATAACTAGTAAATGACCATCATTATTAGGATTAATATCTAAGAAAACCTTAATCTTATCATCTTCATATACGGTATAAGATGGAATACTGCCATCAATAATTTTACAAAATAAACAATCACTCATAAAAAATCCTCCTAAAAACATTGTACTTTTTTTAGCTAATTTTGGCAATATATTATGCAAAATATAAAAATAATGCTATAATAAAAACGCCAAGAAAGAAAGGTGATATTAGTGTTAAATATAGAAAATTTAGTAGTAGATGTTAAAGAAAGTGGAAAGAAAGTATTAAAAGACTTCTCACTTAATATAAAAGAAGGGGAAATACATGCGATAATGGGTCCTAATGGAGTGGGAAAAAGTACCCTTGCTAAAGTAATTATGGGAGATAAGAAATATCTTGTTAAGTCTGGTAGCATCAAATTTAATAATGAAGAAATGTTAGATAAAGAAACAGACTATATAGCAAGATGTGGTATCTATTATGTAATGCAAGATCCTAAGACTATAATAGGAGTTACTAATAGAGAAGTATTAAGAACAGCTCTTACTGAAAGGACAGGGGAAAGACTTAATCTTTATACCTTTATTAAAGACTTAAATAAAGAAACCGAAGAATTAAAAATGGATAAAGAAATGATTCATCGTTATGTAAATCAAGGATTTTCTGGTGGAGAAAAGAAAAAAAATGAAGTCTTACAGTTAAAGATACTTAAACCAAAGCTTATTCTTTTAGATGAGTTAGATAGTGGACTAGATGTAGATAGTCTAAAAATAGTATGTGAAAGTATTAATAAATATAAAGAAGAAAATCCTGATACTGCTATTTTAATAATAACTCACTATAGTAGAATATTATCACTAATTCATCCTGATTATGTTCATGAGATGATAGATGGAAAGATAGTTAAGACAGGACCATTTGAATTTGCTAAAGAAATAGAAAGTAATGGTTATCTTAGGGAAAATGAAATGAGTGATAATGATGCTAGAGAATAAAATATTATTAGATGATGAAAAGTATAGAGAAGTAGATAAAAATAGTAGTTATGTATTTTTAGAAGATGATGTTATTTATCTAAATATAAAAGATAATGTTACTTGCAAATTACTGGTAAAAGCTAAAGTTAATTGTTATATCTTTGTTAATGACTTATCCTCTAAGATAGAAATTCATCTGATGAATGAAGGAGAAATTAATCTCTTCTTAACAACTATTACTTCTAAAAAAATATTAAATAACATAGTAGTTTATCATGAAGATGAAAATACTAAGAGTAATGTTATTTGTCATGGAGTAAGTTATAAAGAAGGAGATTTAACCTTTAATATTGATGGCGTAGTACCTAAAGGATTAAAGAACTGTATTTGTAATCAAGATAGTATGATTCATCCATTTGCTATGGCAAAAGGAGAGATAAATCCTAATCTTTATATAGATGAATTTGATGTAGTTGCTAATCATTCAGCTTATATTGGACCATTTCCTAGTGATATTATCTTCTACTTAAAAACTAAAGGGATAGGTTCAAAAGAAAGCAGGCGACTACTATTAGAGTCCTTTTTACTAAACGATGCAAAAGATGATAACTATATTAAACTAATAAATGATAATATCTTAAAAATAATAAGTTAGGAGGTGTTTTTTCATGAATAGAGAAGATTTTCCCATTTTATCAACTGGTTTAATTTATTTTGATAATGGAGCAACTACTCTAAAACCTAAAAGTGTAGTTGAAAAAATGACTGATTATTATTATAACTATCCGGCTAATATTCATAGAGGAGATTATAAAATAAGTCTAAAAGCTAGTGATGAGTATGAAAAAGTTAGAACTAAAGTAAAGAACTTTATCAATGCTTCTAGTGAAGATGAGATAGTCTTTACTGAAGGAGCAACCGATTCTCTAAATAGAGTAGTATTTGGTTTTATGGAAGACTATTTAACTAGTGGTGATGAAGTAATCATTAGTAAAGCAGAGCATGCATCAGCTGTTCTTCCCTGGCTTATTTTAGCAAGAAGAAAAAATATAAAAGTAGTGTTTGTTCCTTTAGAAGAAAATCATGAACTTTCTTATACTACCTTGGAAAAATATATAACAGCTAAAACTAAAGTAATATCTCTTGCTGCTGTAACTAATGTAATAGGAGATGTTCGTGATATCAATAAGATAGGTAAGTTGTGTCATGATAGAGATATTTTATTTGTAGTAGATGGAGCTCAAAGTGTACCTCACCAAAAAACAGATGTAATAAAAGATAATATTGATTTCTTAACATTTTCTGCTCATAAGATGTTAGGACCAACAGGAGTAGGAGTTTTATATGCTAAGAAAGAATATTTAGAAGCAATGCGACCTATCGAATATGGTGGAGGAATGAATCAGTCCTTTGATAGTGATGGTAATATGGAGTTTAAAACAGTTCCAACAAGACTAGAAGCTGGTACACCACCAATTGCTGAAGTAATAGGACTTGGGGCAGCTATTGATTATCTTACTAAAATAGAAATGGATAATATAGAAAAATATGAAAGAGAACTAAAAGAATATCTTATTAAAAGATTGCAAGAAATAGATAAAGTTATTCTTTATAATACTACTAGTAAAGGGGGAATAACTGCTTTTAACCTAGAAGGAATATTTAGTCAAGATACAGCCTTATATCTTGATCATTATAATATCTGTGTAAGAGCAGGTAACCACTGTGCTAAAGTATTAAAAGAAGAGATTAATATTAAAAATACTTGTCGTATTAGTTTATACTTTTATAATACCAAAGAAGAAATAGATAAACTAATAGATGCTTTAAAAAATAGTGAAGATTTATATAAAATAGTATTGTAGGTGAAGAATATGGAAATAGATCAAGAATTAAGAAGAGAAATGATTGTAGAAAATTATGAACACCCTTTTCATAAGGGATTAAAAAAAGAAGAAGGCTATGTTAAAGCGAATACTAATAACGAAAGCTGTATTGATAATATTGACATAGAATTAAAACTAGAAGATGGAAAGGTAGTTGATGCTAACTTTGATGGAGAAGCATGTGCTATTTCAACATCAGCTACTTCTCTTTTCTTACAAAAAATAGTTGGTAAAAGTATAGAAGAAGTAAAAAACATCTTAGAAAATTATCAAAAGATGATAAATGAAGAAGACTATGATAAAGACTTACTTGAAGAATTAACTATTTATGATAGTGTTGCTTTACAACCTAATAGAAAAAAATGTGCCTTATTACCAAAAGTTACTATAGAAAAAATATTGGAGAAATTAAAATGAAAGAAAAGTTTAATACAAATGATTTATACCTAGCAGAAGTAAAATATGCCGATAAAGAAAAAGGAATAGAAGTGATGAAACCTATTTCCTATGCTTTTGTTTATCATCAAGATAATTCTTTTTATAATGTTATTACCAAAGAAGAACATCCAACTTATGAAAGAGTACCTTATCCTAATAGAACTATAGATGGAGAAGATTATGGGACTAAGGTTAAATTACTTAATAATATTGATATTACTGGTGAATGTTATTTATTAATTAGTAATTGTAAAGCTTTATTTAAAGAAGATAAGGTTAGTAAAGATACTATTGAAGAGTATATTTTAAATTCAACATATTATTTTAAAGATAGAGTTGGTATAGCAATAAATAGATTAACAGAGTTAAAACAACCATTTAAAATGTTTAGAATAATTAAAAATGAATATAGTAAAAAAGAAGAAATAGATGAATATTTTAGAGAAAGAGAGATAAGTAGACAGAAGGTGAAACGATGGAAATAAAAGGTTTATCTAAAGAAAATATTGTTAGTATTTCTAATCATAAAGGGGAAGATAGTTGGGTAAAAGACTATAGATTAGAAGCATATAAACAATTTGAAAATATGAGTGATGCAGAGTTCAGAAATGAATGTATGTTGCAGATACAGAATACGATTGATTATATTCGGCAGTTTCTGAATGCGTTAGAATTGTCACCATGCACGGTGGATGACGGATTTGATATGTGCTGTATTTGCAGAAACCAAAAAGAACAAGCCAAGAGCATGAAAGAATACGAGGCAATTATGTCAACACTGGCCAAGACAAACCTTGGAAAGATTATTTCGCGTAGAGATTATGAAGATCTGGAATTAAAGTTCTACCGGGATTGGGAATTCAAAGGAGATGAAAAGAAGATATACTCATCACAGGATCGAGATGAGGTGCTGACCCAAATGCGGAAAGAAAAAGAGAGAGGCTATGTATTTCTTCTGAAGAACCGTGCGGAGAATTATTTGCGAGGATTCCTTAGTGAAAGGATTGTTGTGACAGAAGATCAGGACACGAAGAAGGAGGAAGAGGAATGATATACTATATTGTTTTTGCAATTTTGAATTTGAAGATAAGCGGAATGCTGGCGGAAATGGAGGTGAGAAAGAACCGGGGGCTTATTTTGGAAAAACCTAATTGGAGACTCATTCCGGAATTGACGGTACTGTGTTGTTGGGACTTTATCCACAGGATGTGGCGTCGTCTTTGGAAAACAGTCGCCCGTTGCCGGACTATATAGAACCGGTGGAAGTGGGAGTACCGGGACAACTCTTGTTGCGGCGTCCCGATGTGCGTGCGGCAGAAAGGCAAGTGAATGCACAGGCTGCACTGCTTGGGGCATCCAAGTCGGATTGGTTACCTTCTTTCTTTCTGAACGGTTCTTTGGGTTATGCTTCGCATGATATGAAAGACTTGACAAAAAGAAGCAGTATGACTTGGAGTATTGCTCCTTCTATAAGTTGGACTATTTTTAACGGAGGGCAACGCCTGAATGCGGTGAAACTGCAACGTGCTCAATTGGATGAGACAATCAATCGGTTCAACAATACGGTGCTGACGGCTGTGCAAGAGGTGGATAATGCAATGAGCAGCTACCGGAATTCCATTAAGCAGATTGTGGCTTGCCGTGAGATGGTGAATCAGGGAAAAGAAGCGTTTAAACTTTCTCTTGACTTGTATAAGCAGGGGCTGAGCCCGTTTCAAAATGTCTTGGATGCACAGCGCTCACTGCTTTCTTATGAAAATGCCTTAGTGCAGGCACAAGGTTATTCGTTGATTTGCCTTGTACAGATGTATCAGGCATTGGGAGGAGGATGGTAAGATTCTTATAACAGAAGTAAAATAAATTAAAGCCTATACCAAGATATGAAAAAATTAATGATAATCATTGCACTGACCGCTTTTACTTTGACGGCTTGCAATAAAAAACAGTCTTCCGGCACGACAATGGAAGCTTTGCTTATTGATGTTGCGCGTCCGATGGTGCAGAATGTCACACTCACAAAGGATTATCCGGGTTATCTCGAAGCTGAATCGACAGTAGATTTGGTGGGAAGGGTCAATGGAGTATTGCAGGCAAAGAACTTTGCTCCGGGTTCGCGGGTAAAGCAGGGGCAGGTGTTGTTTGTGATTGAACCGACGCTTTATGAAAATGCCGTCAAGCAGGCAGAGGCGGAGCTTAAAACGGCTCAGGCCAATCTGGATTATGCTGTCAGCAGTTATCAGCGTATGAAAGAGGCTATAAAAAGCGATGCGGTGAGTCGCATACAATATTTGCAGGCTGAGAGCACCGTTACTTCGTGTGAGGCGGCGGTCAGCAATGCAGAAGCTGCTTTAAAGACAGCACGAACCAATCTCAGTTATTGCTATGTGAAAGCTCCATGTAGCGGTGTGGTGGATATTTCCAATTATTCGGTAGGTGCTTACATCGGAGGGGCTTTACAACCTGTGAAATTAGCGACAGTTTATAAAGATGACCGGATGTATTCTTATTTTAATATCGCGGATAATCAATACCTGACTTATCAGTTGGTACAGGAGAACAACAGCAAGATTCCGGCTGCTGCTCACTTCGTTACTTTAAGTTTGGGTACGGATGGTAGCCGGACATGGAAGGCAAGATTGGATTACTTGTCTCCGAATGTAACGTTGACAACGGGAACACTTCGCCTGCGTGCCGAGTTGGATAATCCCGAAGGTACGCTGCGCCCCGGATTGTTTGTCAGTGTGACGCTGCCGTACGGCGAAGCGGACAATGCCATATTGGTAAACGATGCTTCTATCGGTACGGACCAGCTTGGAAAATATCTGTATGTGGTGAATGATAGTAATATTGTCAATTACCGTCATATTGAGCCGGGACAGTTGACGGATGGAAATATGAGAATCGTTAAAAGCGGACTCTCTCCGAACGAAAGATATGTGACCAAGGCTCTGTTGAAAGTACGTCAAGGCATGAAAATTAATCCGGTAATGGAAAGTGGAACCACCAAAAAACAATAATGTATGTTTTCAAAATTCTTCATAGAACGGCCTATATTTGCCACAGTACTGGCTTTGTTATTTGTGGTGGCCGGACTTGTTACATTAAATATATTGCCCGTGGCGCAATATCCCGATATTACGCCGCCTACCGTGCAAGTCAGTGCGGTATATCCGGGAGCTAATGCTGAAACGGTCGCACAGACCGTAGGTATCCCCATTGAACAGCAGGTGAACGGGGTGGATGGAATGTTGTATATGAGCTCCAATTCTTCCGCATCGGGTGCTTATTCGCTGACCGTGACTTTCGAAGTGGGAACGGATGTCGATATGGCTACCGTAATGGTGCAAAACCGTGTCAGTGTGGCATTGAACTCCCTGCCCGAAGCGGTGAAAGTGCAAGGAGTAACGGTGCAGAAGCAGTCATCCAATATTGTGATGATGCTTACACTGAGCGGTGACAGTATTTATGATGGCCTCTATCTGACCAATTATGCCAATTTGAATCTGGTAGACCAGTTGACCCGTGTACCGGGAGTGGGAGCGGTGAATGTCATGGGAGCCGGTGATTACTCCATGCGTGTATGGTTGAATCCCGAAACCATGCGTATCCGCAATATTACTCCGCAGCAGGTTTACTCTGCCATTCAAAGTCAGAATATGGAAGTGTCTGCCGGTTATGTGGGACAGCCCATCGGCAGTTCGGCCGATAATGATTTTCAATATACGCTAAATGTAAAGGGACGTCTCTCTACTCCCGAAGAGTTCGGCGACATCATATTGAGAGTGGAAGACCAGGGGAAAGTGCTCCGTCTGAGGGACGTTGGCAGAATCGAGCTGGGTAGTGCCGAGTACGGAGTTGTTTCCAGGTTGAAAGGACAACCTACGGCTGCTATCGCCGTCTATCAGCTGCCGGGAAGTAATTCGCTGGATGTATCCAAGGGAGTTCGTGCGCGCATGGCGGAACTGGCCGAGACATTTCCGGCCGGGGTGAAGTACAATGTGACGTTGGATACCACAGATGTGGTGCATGACTCCATTGACGAAGTGATGAAGACTTTCGTGGAAGCGATTATCCTGGTGGTGCTGGTTATCTTTTTCTTCCTGCAAAGCTGGCGGGCGGTTCTTATCCCATGCCTCACTATCCCTGTATCCCTTATCGGAACATTGGCAGTAATGGCTGCCTTGGGCTTCTCTATCAATACGCTGACTCTGTTCGGGTTGATCCTGGCTATTGCCATTGTGGTGGATGATGCCATTGTGGTGACCGAGAATGCTACCCGTATTCTGGACGAAGGGAAACTGGGTGCTCGTGCCGCTACCGAGCAGGCGATGGGGGAGATTACCGGGCCTATTGTCGGAGTGGTGCTGGTACTGCTTGCCGTATTTATTCCTACTACGCTGATTAGCGGTATTTCCGGGCAGCTTTATAAGCAGTTTGCTTTGACCATCGCGGCTTCTACGGTGATAAGCGGTTTCAATTCACTGACATTGACGCCGGCAGTCTGTGCCTTGTTGTTACGTCCCACTCCGGCTCATAAAGCACGCTTGTTCCGGTGGTTTGACAGCATGAATGACTGGATGCAGCGGGTTTATGACGCTTCGGTGAAATGGTTGTTGGCACGGCCGGTCATTGCCATCGGCTCTTATGTGGTTATATCAATCATTGCCATTCTGATGTTTGTGAAATGGCCGAGTACCTTTATACCCGAAGAAGATGACGGATACTTTATGATTGCCATTCAGCTTCCGGCTGCTTCTTCTTTGGAACGTACGCAGAGGGTGGGTAAACAGATTGATGCTATTTTGGCAGAGTATCCCGAAGTGAAGACTTATTTGGGCGTAAACGGGTTCAGTATCATGGGAGGAGGGCAGTTGCCTAACGCGGCTACTTATTTTGTGGTGCTGAAAAATTGGAAGGAACGTGCGGGCAAGGAGCATACGGCCCAGGCAGTGGTCAATCGTTTTAACGGACAGGCTTATGCCATGATTCAGGAGGCTCAGGTTTTTGGTATTATTCCTCCGGCTATTCCGGGTATGGGTAATACAGGCGGCTTGCAGCTTGAACTGGAAGACCGTAAGTCTTTGGGTGCCGAGGAACTGCAAAAGGCGGTTGAGGCTTTGCTGGTCAATTATCACACTGAACCGGCCATTGCTTCCATGAGTAGTATGTATCAGGCAGATGTCCCTCAGTATTTTCTGAATATAGACCGTGACAAAGTTCAGTTGATGGGCTTACAGTTGAACCAGGTGTTCTCTACATTGGGGTATTACATGGGACAGGCTTATGTCAACGACTTTGTGGAATTTGGCCGTATTTATCAAGTGAAACTGGAAGCCGGTGAGCAGGCACAGAAGGTGATAGATGATGTGCTGAAACTGAGTGTGGCCAATTCAAAGGGAGAGATGGTTCCCTTCAGCAGTTTTACGCAGATAGAGCAGAAGCTGGGTATGGACCAGATAAACCGGTATAATATGTATTCGGCCGCTTCCATCACTATCACTCCGGCTGCCGGAAGCAGTTCCGGACAGGCGATAGAGGCTGTGGGGAGCTTGATAAAAAATCAATTGGGCAATGAGTTTGGTTATGAATGGACTTCAGTTGCTTATCAGGAAACTCATTCCGGTAATACCACTACCATTATTCTGATTATGGCGTTGCTGGTGGCATATCTGGTGTTGGCGGCACAGTATGAAAGCTGGACAAGTCCGGTCGCTGCTGTGATGGGCTTGCCCGTAGCTATTCTGGGTGCGATGCTCGGTTGCTGGGTGATGGGAGTTCCGGTCAGTATCTATACGCAGATCGGTATTATTCTGCTGATTGCTTTGTCTGCGAAGAATGGCATCTTGATTGTGGAATTTGCCCGTGATTACCGTAAAGCCGGCAATCCTATCCGTGAAGCGGCTTATGAGGCAGGGCATGTGCGCTTGCGTCCTATCCTGATGACCTCATTTACCTTCGTGCTGGGTGTGATGCCGTTGTTGTTTGCCACAGGCGCCGGTGCCGGTAGCCGTGTGGCGCTGGGTGCGGCAGTGGTATTCGGTATGGCAGTGAATACAATTTTTGCTACCATTTATATTCCTAACTGGTATGAAGTGATGCAGAATATTCAGGAGAAATGGTTGACTAAGAAAAAATAATTGTTTTTAGCCAGAAAGAAAAACGCTTTGTTACCTTTGTTGGTAATAAGGCGTTTTTAGTATCTTTGCGGAAAAACGAATGTAGTATGGATACAATAAACAACGATCTTACTAACTTATTGCAACAGATGGGTGTGCATCAGGAAAGCCTGGGCATAACCCAGCGTATCATTATTATAGCCGGTATTATTATCATTGCTTTTGTGGCAGATTATTTTTGCAGAAAAATAGTAGTTCCTACTATAAAGAAACTGACGGCAAAGACACAGGCTACTTGGGATGATTATCTATTCAATGATGTTGTACTGGATAATATATGTCATCTCATTCCACCTGTTATATTATATGCATTGCTTCCTTTTGCTTTTCCGCATGAACCCGTGACTTTAACATTTATCCTTAAACTATGTTGGGTATATATTACTGCTGTGTCAATGCGTTTGATTTGTTCTTTTCTCACTTCACTTTATACCATTTCCAGTGAACATGAGAAGTTAAAGAATCATCCGTTGAAAGGGGTGTATCAAATGTTGAAGTTGATAGTGATATGTATAGGAGTAATTATTATTATCAGTACACTGATTGATAAAGACCCGATGAATATCCTGACCGGTTTGGGGGCTTCTGCGGCTATTCTGATGTTGGTATTTAAGGATACCATTATGGGGCTGGTTGCCGGGGTACAACTTTCAGCCAATAATATGCTTCGTCCGGGTGACTGGATTACTATGCCTAAATATGGGGCTGACGGTACGGTGATAGAAGTGACATTAACTACCGTGAAAGTACAGAATTGGGATAATACTATAACCACAATCCCACCGTATGCTTTAGTAAGTGATTCTTTTCAGAATTGGCGCGGTATGAGAGAAAGTGGCGGGCGAAGAATAAAACGTTCACTGAATATTGATATGACAACAGTGCATTTCTGTACTCCCCAACAGTTGAAGAACTTTGAGAAACGCGGCTGGTTGGAAGGATTTGAAAGGACCGGAAAAGAGGAGGTGAATCTGCATGTCTTCCGCCATTATCTGGAGCGGTATTTGCGACATCACCCACGGGTGAATACAAGCCTTACCCTCATGGTACGGCAACTTCAGCCTACTCCGCAGGGCTTGCCCATCGAACTTTATTTTTTCTCAGCCAATAAGGATTGGATACCTTATGAACGTCTGCAAGCCGAAGTTTTTGACCATGTACTGGCTGTTCTTCCCCAGTTCGGATTGAAAGTATTTCAAAGCCCTACGGGAACTGATATATTGGCGCTTTCAAAACAGTAGGTTTCTTATTTGTCATGTAATTCCAGCACAAATCGGGTTCCTTTCTTGTATTCGTTATCCAGATGCAAAGTACCATTAAGTTTATAGGCGATGAGGCTGCAGGTCGGTAAGCCCAGTCCATTGCCTTGCGTTAAGTCATGGATTTCGGCAAATGGCTTGAACAGCTTTCCTTTTATTTCGGTCGGTATGCCTGTACCGGTATCGGTAATGATAAACTGTCCTGTGTGTGCACTTCTTTTCTTAAACTCTAATGTGATTTTGCCGTTATCTGTGTGTAGTGCAGCATTTCTCAATAAATAAAGCAAGATGCGTTCCAGCGCTTCTGCATTTGTCTTAATATTTACTCTCGGTACATTGAGTACGGCTTCCACTTCGGGTTTGAAGTTTGCCTTGGCCTTTTCCATAATGGTTTCGCACAAGGCATTTATATTCATATCTTTGAGCGGATAATGTTCCTCACGTGTCTCTTCCAAAGTGACGTATGTTTGAATGTCAGTCATGAGTTTTTTCAAAGCTTCTATATTCTTTTGTAGGATTTTGGCCGAGAACACTTCAGTCGCTTCTTCCATCGTGTTAAGAGTCGGTTCTATCTGTGTACTGATGTTACTGATGAATCTTGACTTTTGTTCATTATTCTCATTAGCGATACCCAGACTGTGTTTTAACTTTTTCACTTGGCGTATATGTTTGAAAAGTAAGGCGGCAAGAAACACAAGCGCAGCCGCAAGAATGGCTGTCAGGATACAAAGTGCAATGATAATGAAAAGATTGGTACTTATCTTATCTTCTTTTTCTTGTAACAATTGCCGGTTTTCATCATATTTTTGTTGCAGGGTTGTCAGTTTCTGAGCTGCTTTTACTGTTTGGATGGAATCTTGCCAAGACGTGTAGAGCTTACGCATGGCACCGGCCAGTGGCGCATTGTTGTTCTGTTCTGCATAACTCAGCATATCTTTATAGCATTGCTCTATGCCTTTTTCGTCTTTTCCTTTCGAACGTTTTCGAAACAGTTCTTTATAGCATGCGAGGCTTTTGTCCGGCATACCGAATGTTTGGTAATAATTAGCCTCGGTAAAGAGAAGATCTTCCGATAAGGAATCCGATTTTATTTGGTCTGCATAAGTATGCAGTTGATCGAGTTGTTTTTTACATTGCTCTGCATTTTTCAGACGGGTGTACATGCGTAAGCGTTCTTTGGTCACCTGATAGCGGAGTGGATAATTTGCTTTTTTAGTTTCTTGTTCATTGGTATAAATCAATGCATCCATCTGGCGACAGGTGGCGAAAGCTTCTTTATATTGTCTGTTTTCGGTAAAGAGTATGCTGACGCGCACTCCTTCGTCTATAGCTTGTTTATATTGTTTCTTTTCTGCCAACTGGGTAAATTGGGCCCACTTGGAATTTAATTCTGTAGTATTAACGCCCGATGCTGTCGTAGAAGTTTGTCCTTGCCCTGCCAATACGCAGAAAGCAAGTACTAATGTTAGAAGGGTTTTTTTCATCTGTGATACTGCTTTTCTGCAAATATAACCTCATTTGAAAAAAAATGTTCTTAAAAGTGCAACTTTTTTCAGAATACCTGCGTCAAAAGACTAGAAAACCATATAAAAAAGCGAGTATGAAAAGAATTATGAATAAAATCGATTATGATTTTTGGTGGGAAAAAATAGCAGATTATGCAAAATTGGTTGGAAGAACAACGGCTCGTCCGGTACTTTTATTATATTATGTGTTGAGGAGTCCTGAAACTCCGTCATCGGATAAAATGTTAATAGTTGCCGCTTTATCTTATTTAATACTCCCGATAGATTTGATTTCTGCCAAACGGTTGCCCGTCATCGGCTGGATAGATGAGGCATTTTCTTTAGTCTATGCTTATAAGAAAGTGTGCAGGTATGTCACTCCCGAGATAGAATCGGAAGTGGACAATATATTGGAACGATGGTTTCCTGAAGTAAAATATGAACTGATACAGGAATGATGCCGAATGGTATATCATTAGGAATAAGTTTGACTCTCTAAATAAATTTTTATAGGGATAATCCTTATTTTTATCTGCTTAGATACTAATATGAACCACATAACGCCTTATGCGCGTTGTGTGGTTTTTTTTATTCTATAAAAAAAACAATCTTTGTGAATTAAATAAGGAACAATTAAAACAATAGATACTATGTCACAAGAAAAAACATCTGTACCGGGTATGGAAAATTCATACTATGCAAACAAGAAGAACAATATGTATTCGAGAACTACAACTCCTGACATGGGAAGTCGCGGAACAATGGTTCCGGGAATGGAAGAGGTGGCTCCCAATGTTGGCCGGCACGAATCGAGTGCCAAAGGGGGAGCCCCGGTAGTCGGATTTTTGTATTCTATATCCCGCCAGGGTATCGGTGAATATTGGCCTCTTCATATCGGCTCAAATAAAATCGGGCGTTCCGGTAATTGTGATATATGTTTGAAGGAAGGTACTGTATCGGATATTCATGCGGAACTGAATATCAAGCAGATGAAAACTACACATAAGATACTGGCTTCGATTAAGGATATAGGTTCCAAAAATGGCATATTCGTAAATGAAGAGGAACTGGATTACAGTGCCCATGAGTGTTTTAATAATGATTTGATTACAATCGGTCTTAATTATCGATTGCTTCTGATTTTGATTGACACGCAAGCCTTGGGATTGACTGTATCGGAAAACTTTATACCTATAGAAGAGGAAGAGGATGTGGATTTTCCTTTTGCTGCACCTAAAGGTACAGGTGGCAGCTTTAATCCCTATGACCATAATAATCGTCCGATGAATAATGGAACAGTAGCAATGGACGGAGTTCAAGGTACAGAGCCGGGAGGAACTAAGTTTATGTAACAGTTGCAGACCTTTTAAATTTAAATGAAGGAAAAGATATGTCTATTATTTGCATACAAAGTATAAATGAAAAGAAAAACCACATTCGTTATGAGGTAGATACGGATAGCCAGCCCCTTGGTGTGGGAGGAATGGGTTCGGTGTATCGTGGTAAGCGGATTCAAGAAAAGACCGGTGTATGTGTGGATGTAGCAATCAAATTTTTGTTTGACGATTTGCCTGCACACGTCATCGAAAGAGCACGGAGAGAAGCTTCCATTCAGATTCATAATGAGAATCTGGTGGAAATGTTTGGTTTTATCCAGATAGATGAAGTAGTTTCTCCAACCGTTGTCCATCAGCATTATCATGTGGTAAGTGAACTGTTGCACGGAGTAGTCTTGTGTGATTTATTAAAAGGAAAAACGACAGACAATAATGGAGTGGATATTCCTTTTGCACAAGAGCTGTATAATCAATATGTGACGGATCGTTGTGGCTTTGCGCTGCTTGTTATCAAAAATATATTGTCGGGGATTATGGCTTTACACGACAAAGGATATATCCATCGTGACCTTGATCCGAGTAATATTATGATTACCTCTGATCGGAAAATAAAGATTATTGATTATGGTATTGCTAAACAGCTTTCTACACTGACTACACAAGACCAGCAACTGACTACCGCCGGACAATTTATGGGAAAAGCAACATACGCTTCTCCTGAATTGGTTGTTGGCGATGTGGTGCACCAAAATGAAACGACAGATATTTATGCCATTGGGATAATGCTGTTTCAGTTTATTGTGGGACATGTACCATTTGAGGGGGCCACTCATGAAGTTCTGGAAATGCAGTTGCATCACAAAATGCCTTTGCAGCAAGTGCCACAGAAAGAGATTCGAAAAATTATAGCCAAAGCTACAGCCAAGAAGCAGAAAGACCGGTATCAATCGGCAGCAGAGTTTAGAGTAGCAGTAGAGCAAATAAGTAAGATTTCCATGCCTTCGGCAACGGAACAGGAAAAGTTCGGGAATATTATAGAGACTGTTCAGGCAATTGTGGGCAAGATGGGACAAAAGAATGTATGGGCTGCAGTGTTCATTGTGGTTGTGCTGATAGGTGGAAGCATTACTTGGAAAATTATAGCCGATAATAAAGAAAAACAGCAAGCGGAGCTTGAAAGGATAGAAACTGAGAAACGGATTGCGGCATGGGAAGCTGAAATGAATAATACGATTTTGGACTCTTCGGTTCCATCGGGACAAAGGGTGACAGATTCTATATCAGGGCATACTGTGATGGTAAAGACTGCCGGTCAGCTTACACTGGAAGCTTTTACATTGTTGAGTGATTCGGGTAAAGCTGTCGATGGCTTGAATTTATTGGAGAAAGTAGCTCAAAAAGGATATCGTTCTTCTTTGGATGCAGCTTATTTGGTGGCGCGTTTGCACTATCCGGGAGAAGATTCGTCTGATTCTATTCAACAAATAAAGAACTATTTATCGGAGACATTGAAGAAAGACGGTAAGGATGCACATCAGATGATGAGTAGAATTGTCAAAACAGATTCAACCTATTATAAAGCCTTGTATGAATTGGGCTGTGATTTCTTAGCCGGTGAAATACGTACAGGTAAAGCCGATAGTCGGGACTTGCCGAAGGCTTTAGAGTATTTCAAACGAGGATTGACATTTGCCACGCAAGCGAATGATAATGAATATATAAGTAAATGTTCCAGAAGAATAGAAGCACTCCAATGAAACCTAATTATAGAAATATAGTACAAAAAGGTGATGAAATCTATTTATGCGTAAACGGTGAATGGTTCTTTTATAACCAGACAGAGCCACCCTTGGGCGCCGGTGCTATGGGCACTGTTTATTTGGGACGGTCTTGTCAGACTCAGGAGAGAGTGGCAATTAAGCGCGTGGTGGATAAATATGCCAATGTACCAAGCATTCGTGAAAGAGCCAAATTAGAAGCATCATTGCTTTTTCGGCATCGTAACTTGGTAGAGATGATAGGCTATTGCGAGCTAAATCCATATAATGGCCCGATATTTATTGTGAGCAGACTGGTGCAGGGAATAACATTGGACGAGCATGTTAATACTCATTTGCGGAATAGGAAAGATGCGGTCAAGCGAATCTGCGAAAGCCTTTATCCTGTGATGGATGCTTTGGATTATCTTCATCAGAAAGGAATTGTTCACATGGATATAAAACCGGCTAACATTCTACGATATAATGGGAAATACGTA
>OHBM01000870.1_pt1 | contig 23719 bp, 19 predicted proteins | sample 1577251 | NCBI WGS metagenome assembly OHBM01 (sample SAMEA3541557, study PRJEB24748) | human gut metagenome | biome: human gut; feature: human-associated habitat; material: faeces | place: China | collected 2012 | reverse complement strand
GTTATGAGACTATGACATTCCTCCGCGTGTTCATGGGAACAGGGAATTTCCGCTGTCCCTTCGTGGAAGTATAATCGGAATATACGGCCATCAGACGGGTGATGCCGCCCTCGGTCACCATTTCATATACAAGATCCGCACTCTGCAGGCCACGCTGGGGCAGCGCCGCCTGAACGTTGTCGAGCATCACGGCCAGAGGCCGCATGCCCTCAGGCCAATCATCCGCTTTAGCAAGCCCTGTGAGGGGGTTCGCCGACGGGTCTGTCACGATAGCGGGCGTTTCCGGCTCGGGCTGCGGCTGCGGCTCCTGCGCAGACTGGGACACCGAGGAGGGCGCCGGCGCGCTGGAACTCCCGGAAGGCGGCGCGCCTGAGGCCGAGACCTGCCCGCCCGCAGTGCAGGCGCAAAGGCACATCACAGCCGTACTCAGCGCCAACAGGGCGCTGCACAAACGTTTCGTCATGCCTGTCAACCTCGCGATCGGCAAAACGAGACGGAAAGAAGCAAATAAGAAGAAAAGGCGGCATCTGTATAGACGAAGCAGCCTTATCTTTTGTTTCGTTCCCTATCCCATTTTCACCATAGCGTTTCAGCGTAACTATCCTTATACAATATACACAAAACCGAAGCTTTTGTAAATAGGAAGGCAAACATTTCACACAAGAGCGGCGCCTTCAAGGAGGCAGGAAAGCCCCGGGAGCCGCGCTTTCCCGCGCACCGTCGGTGCGCGCACGGCGGCTGCCGGCGGGACAATTTTCCGGCGGGGTATTGACAGAATACCACCTGGCTGATATAATAGTCAAGCGTCATTGGAGAATACAGTATTTCCGTCTTTTCTCTTTTTCTTTATGAGCCATTAGCTCAGTCGGCAGAGCATCTGCCTTTTAAGCAGGGTGTCCGGGGTTCGAATCCCCGATGGCTCACCATTACCAGCAAACTCGAACTTGCTCTTGTATGAGAGCGGGTTCGGGTTTGTTTTTTGTCTGGACATGATTTTAAAGTAGAGCAAGCAGGCCGCACAGGAGAGATATCTTCTGCGCGGCCTGTTTGCTTTCTATGGAATTTGAATGCATTCCACAAACTGCTCGAAAGACATCTCCCCTACCTGGTATTTGACCATTGCCTTCTGCGCGATATCACGCCATTTGTTGTAGTCCTCGCGCATTTTGGCGTTCCCCTGTGCGCGGGCGCAGCGCATCTGGTATTTGTTCCGCAGCTGCTGATAGAGCTGCCGCGCCTTGTCCGCTTTCACCTGTGCGGCGTATTTCTCCCGTGCCGCGACCTCCTTGCAGGATGCTCCAATGTCTTCATCGCACACGCGGTCGCAGTATTTGGTGCGGCTCGAAAATGGCAGGAACAGCCTGCCGCAGTTTTCACAGCGTGCGACACGCAGATCAAGCGCGCACATCTGCTGAAATTCCAGAAATACAAGCGCAGGCAGGTTATCACTTGCGTAAAATGTGGCGGCAGCAATGCCGCCCTTCTTTATGCCCTCCGGTATGTACTGCTGCAGCTTGATGTGTACATCATCCAGCATTCTGCTGCATCTGCCATAGAGCTCTCCATCATTCTCCGCCAGCTTTAACAGCCGTGCGGACGGAGCAGAAAGCGGCTGGCCGTCCTTACCGCAAAGTGTTACACCGATAAGGGCCCGCAGATCCTTTTGGAAGGCGCTGATCTTCTTCAGAAAGTTGATAAAATAATCCAGCACCAGCAGTGCCGTTTCACACAGAGAACGGTCCTCGGTCTCCCATTCGATGTAATACTTCATCTGCTCGGTATATGCCGGAAAGCTCCGGCAGTAACCTTCCATAATGTTTCCGGTGATCGCCTGATTTCCCAGGTGGATGAGCCTCTGGTGTACCTCGGATCGGGACAAGCCTGTATCGTTCACGCCGGAGGCCAGGGCCTCAAGATACGGCTCACTTTCCTGGTCGTAGGCACGCCATACTGCCAGGCAGTATCCCTCCAGCAGGTCAAAGAATGCCGGAGAAACAGTCTTGACACTCAGGGACATATTGTGATAGAACTCCGCGACCTGATAATACACACAGGTCTCCGGCTCGGACAGCCGCTGCGGCATCGTGCAGGTTTCGCCGAAATCCACGCCTGTATAGGCGCGGCGCAGCGCGCGCGCCTGTTCCAGATACGGTTCCCAATCAACGTCGAGTGTCCCGAAAACGAGCGAACCCAGCGGATAGGCGGTTTGTTCTTCTCCGCCTGTACCGATGTATTCGGTCTTGCCGTTAAAATAGACATAGGTTTTACCGCGCATCCTGTTCCCCATCCTATCCTGTGTGAATTTGCCTGTGTTTCACAGCAGCTCACAAAGCGTGTTCTTTTATCCTACACGAAATCATAGTAACACATCTTGTCATTGAAAACAAGCAGTGATACGCTTAATGTGTCGGGATGTATGCTTACATATATCACAGACACGGAAAGCGGCGGAATGTTTCAGAGCGAAACCGTTCCGCCACGGGCGTCAACGGCAGGACAGCGTGGAGATGGGCGGCGGCAGAACAAAGGCCAAACAGAGCAGCACAGCCGCCACTTTCCTCCCGCCGCAGCGGGCCCACGGACACTTTGCCGGCCCTGGCCGGAAAGTGTCCTAGTGGGTCAGACGCTTTCAAAAGCGTCTGCGCGCCCCGCAGGACGGCGGATGCACAGGCCGGTACAAGGAGAAAGGAGGAGCCGATAAGGAAAACGAGCAGGACGGTGGTGCGCAATGAGCGTTACCGCAAAAACGCAATCGGAGTACGGGAAAGGCATAACGAGCGAAAAAATGAAGCGTACTCGAATCCGGATGTTTTACTGGAGTACAGCGGCCAAAATGTTGTTTTCAAAACATGCGGTGCACCAACATATGCACAGCAATTCGACAGGATGGTTGCGGAGGGAGCCGTAAGCACCCGTGGCTTAAAGCCGGACGCCTATGTATTCGATGAAATGGTATTTGATGTAAATACGGAATATTTCGAGCGGCACGGCGGATATGAGTATGCAAAAAAGTTCTATGCCGAAGCGTATGAACTGGCCAAACAGATCGCAGGCGGAGAACAATATGTGATATCGGCGGTGATGCACGCGGACGAGAGGAACCGGGAAGCCAGTGACAGGCTGGGAAAAGATGTGTTCCATTACCATATGCATGTTATTTATCTTCCGGTGGTGGAAAAGGAGATCCGGTGGTCAAAGCGCTGCAGGGACCCCACACTGCGTGGGACCGTTCGGGAAACGGTCATGCAGGTAAGCCATAGTAAAAAGTGGCCGATGGTCCCGGCGACAGATGAAACTGGCAGGCCAGTGCTGAAAAAAGACGGCAGGCCGAGGCTTATCAGTTCTTACAGCCTGCTGCAAACCGCTTTTTACGAACACATGAAAGCGGCGGGTTTCACGGATTTTGAACGCGGTATCGAGGGAAGTACGGCGGAGCATCTGGATGTGCTGGAATACAAGGTCAGACAGGACAGGCAGGCTGTGCAGGAACTTCGGCAGGAAATTGGAGACCTGGGTACACAGGCGGAAGAAGCCCGAAAACAGCGGGATGAACTGCGCGGCGAGGTTACAGCCGCAGCAGGCGATTTACAGGCTGTACAGGCCGACATAGGCGATGTGCGGCAGATGCATGGGCGCAGCAGGCGGAAGGCTTTGACAAAACGGATCGAGCTGCCCGAGGATGATTATGCGAGGCTGCTGAAGCTGGCGGAATCGGCGGCAGGATTGCAGGTGGAAAACCGCCATCTGGCGCAGGAGCTGCAGAACAGCGGCACGATGCTGTGGCGGCTGCGCCGTGAGGCGGAAGATACGGAAGATCGTCTGCATCAGCTTTGGATGGATACGCGCTCTTACCGCGAGGCGGTAAAAATCGCGCCGCGGCGTGTCAACGAATTTCTTTCGGGGGTCCTGCGGGAGCACCGCCGGGAGCAATCGGTGACACGGCAAAGCCGGACGCAGCAGCGGAGCCGGGATTGGGAAATGCAGTTGTGAGCAGATGGAATGAGCAGGCGCCGGGGACGGCCCGGCGGAAAGGAGACCGGATGGGTTAAAGAAAAGCAGGTACATGGCGGAACGGGAGAGTAACAGGCGGAAAGAAAACACAGCACGTCAGGGCGTGCCGGTGGAGGATCTGGAACAGTTTGCAAGGTTCTTACTTCCGAAAATCCAGGCGTTTTACGAAACGGAAGAAGGACAACGGGCGTTTCAGGAATGGAAAGAAAACAGAAGTAGATAAAAATTGCGGCAGGGCATCTTTACGGTACCCTGCCGTAGTTTATATATTGAAACGGATAAGGAGGAAAGATGATATAGAGAACAGGATTTGTGGATATATCAGGGTTTCAACCAGAGAACAAAACGAAGGCCGTCAGGTTATTGCACTCCATGAGGCGGGCGTGGATACCCGGTATATTTATATGAATAAGCAGTCGGGCAAAAATTTTGAGCGGCCGCAGTACAAGAAGATGCTGCGAAAGATGAGAAGCGGCGACCTGCTTTATGCAAAAAGCATTGACAGGCTGGGGCGCAATTATGAAGAGATACTACATCAATGGCGCTTGCTGACAAAAGAAAAAGGTATTGATAGCGCGGATTAAATCAGAGATTCCTTAGGTACAGACGAACGAGAACTACAGCCTTGGTTGCCTGTTCACAGGCCGTCGTTATCAGATCTGCTTCAACATGAGCGGGGAAAAACAAGCAACCTCGCTGTGCGTCAGGCTGTGGCCAAGGAGCTGAACCGTGAAGAAATTTTCGCTAAGGGTACGAACAGCCTGCAGGCGCCTGCCTACGGCTTCTATCCACCCTTCCTAGACTAGGAGGACATTGGCGAGCAGGATATGGAGAGTGCTACCCAGCTTCTGGAGAGCGCTGGCTATACCAAACACTCCGACGGGTATTACTTCCACATGTCTCTGTTGGTGTTCAGCGACGGTACCTATGCCGACGGTGCGAAGGTCATTAAGACACAGCTGGCACAGATCGGCGTCGGCGCCACTATCGAGGAACTGGAAGAGGCGCTTGGGTGTAAAAGGTGTTCAGCGGCAACTATGATATGTGCATTCTGGCTGGTTCCCAAGGCCACGATTCCGACATCCTCACCAACTGTGTGGGTACAGACGGTGGCCTCAACGTTTCTTTCTACTCCAACGAAGAAGTTGATAGTCTGCTAGCCCAGGTGCGCGTCATCACGGGCGAGGCTGAGCGCGACGCGCTCTATAAGCAAGTGCAGACTGAACATTCCGGCTAAGAGCACCGTCATGCCGTCTATACGGCAGAGAAGCCCCTTGTCACGCTCGGCGGCTGTGACGAGAAGCGGAGAGATGAAATAGCAAAGGATGACATGTGACATATTTTTTTGACAAAAAAGCATTGCGGCGTAAGATTCCTATGCTATACTAATACTGATTCAATATTGGATATGGAGGCAAGTGCAATGTACGGAATTTTAATTGTAGATGATAACTCGCTTGTCCGCATGTCACTGGTGAACTTAATCAACTGGAAGCGACATAACGCTACGTTGGTTGCAATGGCGCATGATGGAAACGAAGCGTTTCGATTGTGTGAAGAGTATCTTCCGCATATTGTCATCACCGACATAAAAATGCCCGGCGGTGACGGAATTACGTTGATGAAGAAGATACACCGAGATTATCCAACGATTCAGATTATCGCAATTAGCGCCCATGGAGTGTTTGAGTACGCCAAGCAAGCCATGCAGGCGGGATGTCTCAACTATATCCTGAAGCCGATTAGCAGTGAAGAGTTGAACGAGTCCATTGCCTCGGCCATTGCAGTCATTCAAAGCAGGGGCAGCCGGACAGACGAGGAATTGTACAACTTATACGAATATGCGCTGAACAACTTTCCATCTTCTGCTGAAAAATATTGTGTAGCCTTTTTGGCGGGTTGGGAGCTCCCGACGGCAGAGGAGATTGAAAGCGTCTGCATGACAAAGTATTCGGGGCAGGTACTGAAGGCGCCAACTCAATATTTCCAAACCTTCTTATTGATTTTTGAACAGAATAATGTCTCGAGCAGCTTAGAAAAGATAACAAACGTATTAGACGGCCGAAATGGCTGCAGATATGTGATCGAGTCCATTCCAGAGGCGGTGTTGATTGATGAGGTGGGGAGTTATTTCGTTGACATCAAAAAAAAGATTGCTCTTATGGCTTTTTGGGCCGGCAGCCTAATTGTGCACGACGAACGTCTCCTCTTGGAAAAGTTAGAGGACGAAGTGAAGATTTATTGGTCTTTGATTGATTACCAGGGCATGGCCAATGCGTTGAAAAAACGCTTGAGCAGAAACGGGATCCGCGATTTCTCTGCGATGAGGGAAAACAAAAAACTGATTGAGGATTACATACGGCTGCTGACGACGCTCTGTTTGTCCCGATTCGACGAAGTGTGTGAGCTGATGCTGAACATCCGCAATCAAGAGAAGTTCTTTCACTATAAGAACATATTTCAAATTTTGGAAGATATTGAACAGCTGCTGCTTCTGATTTGTGAGGATGCGGCAAAGCAGAAGCGGGGCAGCATCGGGATGTCCTGGGAAATTCGCCGGGTGATTGACATGAACTATCCGGCACCAATCAATCTCTCGCTGCTCTCGTCCATCTGGGCGTATTCACCCTCCTACATCGATAGGAGCTTTCGGAAGATGTTTGGGATGAGCATAAATCAGTATCTCATCCAGACGCGGCTCAAAGCGGCGCAATCCCTGCTGTGGTCCACCAACTGGAAAGTCAGAGACATCTCGGAAAGCGTAGGATACAATGACTACTTTAACTTTGCAAAACAATTTCGGAAGCAGTTTGGCATGACGCCGACCGAATATCGAGCACAGCGTAAGCGTGATAAGACATAAAAGTGTTCAGAATAAAGACATGTTAATTTGTGGGCTTTGCGTTATACTGGAACTGCCTCGGGGACAATACAAATTCAAATGAATTTGTGAAAAGGAGAATGAATGAGATGAGAAAACGGAAAGCTTTTTGGGGAGTGACTTTAGCCTGCGTGCTTCTACTTACCAGCTGCGGCGCACAGACCTCCAGTGCCGCGCCTGCTTCGCAAGCGCCTGAGTCAACGGCACAGTCTGAGTCTCAGCATGGAAATATCTTCCAGAACTCAGATGCGAACGTCAGTGAGGGGAGAATCACGGTACTGACCAATGTGACGGAAGGCGACCGCTTGGAAGAATTGAAGAAATATGCTCAAGAATTCGACGCAAAATATCCCGGAACTCAGACGGTGGAATTCGAATCCATCGACGATTACGAGAACCAGGCGAAAATTCGTTTGTCTGGCTCGGATTATGGCGATGTCCTGCTGATTCCGAACACGGTGGAAGTTGCGAACTTGGGCGAGTACTTTGTACCGCTGGGAACGTATGAAGATTTGTCGAAACAGTATTACTGTGTTGACGACCGCGCTTACGACGGTTTGGTATACGGAATTCCGGTGTCGGTGCAGTTCACGGGAATCTTCTATAACAAAACGGTTTTCGAGGAAGCTGGCATTACGCAGATCCCGCGCACGATTGATGAGTTTATGGACGCCCTGAAGATGATTAAGGAAAAGACGGATGCGATTCCTCTGTATACGGCATACGCAGACCAGTGGACGCTGAATCAGTGGGAGGCCAACACGCTGACAGTGGCTGGCGATGTGAATTATCCGTACGTGATGCAGGCCCACGATCGTCAGAACTTCCTAAAGGGAAGCCCGAACTACAATCTGTACCGCATTATGTATGAGGCCTCTGCGGTAGGTCTGATTGAGGATGATCCCGCCACGGCTACTTTCGACGAAGCGAAGCGTCTGATGGCGAATGGTGAAGTGGCGACATACGTATGCAGCTCTTGGGCCATCGGGCAATTCCAAGAGGCGGCCATGGATGCCGGAATGAGCGAGGATGTGATTGGGTACATGCCGTTCCCGACCCCGACGGCCGATATGAAGCAGCTGGTGCGTTTGGGCCGTGACTATGTGAACGGCGTCAGCGTGCATTCTAAGCATCAGGACATCGCGCTTGCGTGGGTGAAATTCTTTGCAGAGACCGACTACGCCACTCGTCTTTCTTCCAGCGTTTCTCCCTTGGTAGGAAGTGAGCTCCCGGCCATCGCCACGGATTGGTACGATTTGGGCGTGGAGTTTGCAGCCTGCACGCCTGCCCAAGGAGAAAATCAGGGCCTACTCGATAAGATTGATAAGGAATCGGAGGTCGGACTTCTGGAGGCGGACTTTAAGCAGCGCATCATTGACGCTGCCATCGGCAACAGAGATGAAACCTACGATGATATCATGAATGAACTGAACAGCTCTTGGGTAGCGGCGATGGATACGCTGGGAGTACAATAAGAATCTGCTTTTTCAAATGTAGATGATTATTCTTTTACAGAATGAAGCGTTCTGCCCAACGCTTCATTCTGCTTTTTCTTACAAGACACAAAGAAACGCTCGATTAGATTCAGCGGTGAATCAAAACCAGCTGAACTAGGGTAAAGAGCAAAAGAAAAGGATATACATTGATGAAAAATTTCAAGTTTTACAGATTTGCTGATTTGAAACGAAAAACTCAGCAACGAATTATCATTGTGAGTTTTTTACTGTTTCCCGTGATGTTGCTGATTGTGTTCAGTTATCTACCTCTTACCCAGCTCCTGCTTTACAGCTTTACCGACTGGAACGGCACCAGCAGGAATTTTCAGTTCGTAGGCTTTGAAAATTACGCCAAGCTGTGGCAGGACCCAGAACAATTTGCTGTCCTGAAGGTATCGCTGTACTACATCATCGGCACGTTGATTCAGACGGCGCTTGCCCTGTATTTTTCTACGATTTTGAGCTTTAAGGTAAGGTTTAAAAACTTTTTTAAGGCTGTTATTTTTTTCCCTTATCTAATCAACGGCGTAGCTATCGGCTTTATCTTCCTGCTTTTCTACCGCGGCGGAGGAATGCTGGATGTTGTAATGCAGCTCTGCGGATTGGGAACGCATATTCACAAGTGGCTGGGAGAGCCCCGCGTTGTCAACTGGTCGATTGTAGCGACATCCATATGGCGTTACATGGGATTTATGTTTGTGATCTTCTATGGCGCCATTGCCTCGATTCCCTCGGACATTTATGAAGCGGCGGCCATTGACGGTGCAAATGCGTGGCAGAGGTTTTGGTTCATTATTGTGCCGTCCATCCGTCAGGTGATTTTCGTGAACCTGGTCATCAACATCAGTGGTGCGCTGAGTATTTACGAGATGCCGTACATTATGACGGGAGGTGCCAATGGAACAAAGACTTTCTTGATGAACATACTGGATACCGCTTTTAAATACAATAAATACGGCGTCGCTTCCAGTATGTCGCTGGTTTTGCTGGCTGTTGTTTTGTTGGTGGCCGCACTGCAAAAGGCCGTCATCGGGAAGGAGGAAAAGATGCAATGAGTGCAAAGCAGCATTCCACTCTGCTCGGGAAAGTGCTAGTGGCGCTGAAGTATATTTCCCTCATCGTCATCACGCTTGTGTGTTTGGCCCCCATTATATTGGCCGCTGTTACATCGCTCAAATCAAAGACGGAAGTGTATGATTTGGGCGTTCTGCAGTTGCCCGAAACGCTTCATTTTGAAAATTATATCACAGCATTTGTGGATGGAAATATGCTGAATGGCTTTAAGAACACGGCTATCATGGTTGGCGTGTCGCTGATTTTCGTGATCTTGAATGGGACAATGGTCGCTTATATCTTGAGCCGGTTTGAGTTTCGCGGAAAAAATCTTCTAAAAAATGCTTTCTTGTTCGCCTCTCTCGTCCCGAGCATGAGCGTTCAAGTGATGGTATATCGCATTATCAGTGCTTTAGGTGTGTACAATACGCGGATGGCGGGTTTCCTTCTGTACATCGGCACCGACATAATCGCCATCTATATTTTTATGCAGCAGCTCTCGACTATTTCCGTATCGCTGGATGAAGCGGCAATCATTGATGGGGCAAGCTACTTCACGGTATATCGCCGCATCATTCTGCCGCTGCTCCGGCCAGCAATCGCCACGATGGTCATTATAAAAGGAGTCGGAATTTACAACGACTTTTATATCCCGTATCAATACATGCCGAAGAACAGCTTGCGCGTAGTAGCCACGACATTGTTTCAATTCAAGGGGCAATATGGCACGCAATGGGAGGTCATCTGCGCGGGGGTCGTCATTACAGTTGTCCCAATTCTGATAATATTTATCTTGCTCCAAAAACAAATTTATAATGGGCTGATCCAGGGCTCAGTAAAATGAAAAGGAACTGTTCAGAATGATAGAAAAGAAAAAAATGCTAATGTTTATCTCCCAGTTGGAGATGCTGGAAGTCTCGGTGATCATCCCTACTCTGTCCTGGGTGGCAGAGCAGGCCGGAATGGTTTTCGAAGCTTACTTGGGGAGTGAGCGGGACGGGGTTCTTTTTGCAAAAACGGGCAGTACGGTGTTAGGTGGCAACCATTTTCAGCAGTTTAATTATTTGAATGCGTATTACGATATTTGTTATTGCGTCTATGGGCCGATCAGCTTGTTCGATTCTTCAATCCAAGCATTTTCGAAAAATGTGATTGTACGAACAGAATCCATCCAGGACTTTTACTGCGGCGTGCAGGATTACTTTGGACTGGAAGAAGAAAAAATTGTATTGTTCGACATGGAGTACACCAACGACGGAACCACCAGCCGGGAATTTTTTCCGTATTTCTATCCGGAAGTGCTGTTTCAGCAAGCGTGGGGATACATAGGGCGGAAGGAGGATTTCCCGCCGGAAAGAATTGTCTCGGTGGTTTCTCCGCTCTCGGACACGACCAGAGTGGAAACCCTGTCGGCCGAAATCGCTCACCGATACGAAAAGCAGGCGAAAGGAGTTGCCTTTGGCGATCCGGATGCCATATTGTCCATGATGGCCACACTCTGCCGGGACAAATATGTCGCTCTTTATGGGTCGGCGAACTCTAAGAAGGTGAAGGATATAGAAGTGTCGGCCTACACCGAGCAATACACCTGCGTCATGGAGGATATCAAGCAACTGACAGAGATAACAGACAATTACGTTTTAGTCGGGCGCCAGATTGGGGACGGGGACCTATTTGAATGGGGAAAGCACGGCATCTGCATTAAAATCATGGATCCGAACCGGCCGGCGTTTCCGAGCGTCTCTACCATTCCGTATCGGTGGGCCAATACAGAGCGCTGCTGGGATGAGAACGAGCCCAGCGACGAACAGCTGATACAATATGCTAAGCAGGGAAAAATCCTTTCCACCTTAGTATGGCATTCGGGCGAGATGGCACACAACGAGGCCATGATCAATTTGATGGAGCTGGCTTCCTTCACTGGCATAAAAATGGGAATTGGTGCGCACGCCGCCCGCTATCAGACAAGCCCACAACTGTGGGAACTGCTTTCTGTGGAGCGCTCACAGGGCGGAGTGTGGGGCTTGATCGAACCCATTCTGCACTGCGGTGGCATGGGTGTCATGGCCGAGTGCGGCTGCCCACCGGAAGCGCTGAAGCGCCACTGCGTTCGCGCGATGAAAGAAATTGAAGAGATTGCCGGAAAAGCGGGAATGCCAAAGGGCTATATGGCATTTATGGACACTGATTTAAAAACGCTCACACAGCTTCACCCCGAGTTGTATCATGCGGTGGAGGAAATCGGCTTGGATTACTTCATTTCTTCCGCGCTGCCGGGAAGAAACCGCATTCTATATCAGGGAAAGTCTATGATTGCCTTCAATCTCACTCCGCGCAATGTATGCAGCGGATCTCCCTATGTGCGCATGTCTGTGATGGAGGACATCGTTGAGTGCGAGCGCACTGCGCCCGGCTGGATTATGGGGGTGCTCGACTCGCCGGTCGTCTCATTTACGCCCTACATTTGGAACAGGGGCAGCAAATTCATGGAGGTCGTCAACTGGATGGTGCAGGGGGAGACGATCAACGTTCTTCCGCATACGATCTCGAGATACATTCGAATCCTAAAAAAAATGGGGTACATTGAATAATGTTTATGATAAAGCCTTTGAAAGAGGCCTTAGAAGAATCCTATACCAAAATAAAGGAGCAAGAAATTGCCCAGCTGTATGCCAGTTGCTACAAAACGGCGTGGGAGACGACGCTGGTCTTAGAGGAAAACGGAAAGAGTTACGTTTCTACGGGCGATATCCATGCCATGTGGCTGCGGGACAGCGCGATGCAGCTTCTTCCGTATATGAACATGGCGGATGTTGATGTTGTGGCGAGGGCTCTGCGCGGCGTTGTGCTTCAGCAGGCGTATTTCATTCAAATCGATCCCTATGCCAACGCGTTCAACCGAAAGCCCGACGGCAGCTGCTTTTGTGCGGACCATACGCGAATGAACCCATGGGTCTGGGAGCGAAAATATGAGGTCGATTCCTTGGCGTTTTTTCTGTTCTTCTTAGAAGCTTATTTCCGTCAGACGAAAGACAGCACAGTATTGACCGAAACCGTAGTCTATGCGGTGCAGGCCGTATTGGAGGTTTGGCGCACAGAGCAAAAGCATGCGGAATGCTCCTCGTATCGGTTCGAACGCGACTCTCCGCTGAAAACGGAAACATTGAGCAACGGAGGGCGGGGCACGCCTGTAGGTTATACGGGAATGACATGGTCCGGTTTCCGGCCGAGCGACGACGCGTGCGAGATGCATTATTTGATTCCGGCCAACATGCTGGCGGTCAGTGTGCTCAACCGCCTGCAAGAACTTCCCCTGCCTGATGCAATCCTGAAATCCGCCAAAACACTCGCATGGGAGATTGATTCCGGCATTCAAAAGTTCGGAGTCGTCGAGCATCCTCGGTATGGTCGTATTTATGCGTATGAAGTGGATGGCCTCGGAAACTATGTTTTGATGGATGACGCGAATTTGCCCAGCTTGCTGGGTGCCCCGTGGTACGGCTACTGCCAGCCGGAGGATGCAATCTATAAAAACACGCGCCGTTTTCTTCTCAGCAAAGACAACCCGTACTATTTCCGCGGGAAGTTTGGCGCGGGAATTGGAAGTCAGCATACTCGCAAAGGGTATATCTGGCCGATTGCGCTTGCCGTCCAGGGCCTGACGGCCACGCCTCTTGAGGAGAAAAAGAAGATTCTGGCGATGCTTTTCAGCACCACCGCGGACACCTATCACATGCATGAAAGTTTTGATGCGAACGACCCGGCGCATTTTACGCGCGCATGGTTTGCGTGGGCGGATTCGATGCTTTGCCTCTTGGTGCAGCAAATATATAAATTATGACGCACCCTCTGCGCAGCTGCGATGCCATTTGGGGCGCGGAAGCGTTTCAGTTCGCAGAAGGGAGACCGTCAAAACGGAGCCATTCAAAAAACGGAGGATTGTTTTCATGATAACGCAGGAACTGAACCGAGGCTGGTGCATCCGGCCGTGTACGCGCGGAGACTGGGAAATAAAGACAAATGTCCCCTGCAGCGTGCTGCATGCGATGCTAGAGGCAAAACTGGCGCCTGATCCTTTTTATAGAAAAAACGAGTATGAGGTTCGCGAGCTGTTTGATCAGAATTTTTGCTACACGTTACGCTTTGTGCCTCAAAAAGAGATTCTGGAGCAGCAGTATGCGGAATTGGTGTTCTACGGGCTGGATACCCTGGCCGATATCCGGCTGAACGGCGAGTTTCTCGCGTCGGTGGATAATATGCACCGCACATGGCGTCTGCCAGTCGCCGGCAAACTGAAAAAGGACGAAAACCATCTGGAAATCACCTTTCGATCCTCGCTGAGATACATCCGGGAAAAAGGTCAGGATCCCTTAATCCACTATGTGGCAAAGGGCTGTATCCGCGGAAACAATTTTTTGCGAAAAGCGCATTGTATGTTTGGCTGGGATTGGGGCCCTCAGCTGCCGGACACCGGTATCTGGCGCCCGGTGGAGCTGTGCGCTTTTTCCGGCGCGCGCATCGCCGACATACGCGTGAAGCAGGAACACTGCGCGGGAACGGTCTCTCTGCAAACGGAAGTGCGTCTCGAGCAACTTGCCAGCTCGGGGGAATACGCTGTCTGCTGCACGCTCATTTCGCCGTCAGGCGATGAACTGTGTGTACGGGGCGTGTCGGCGGAGGGAATGGCAACGGCATGTTTTGTGCTGGAATCCCCACAGCTCTGGTGGCCGAACATGTATGGTGAGCAGCCGCTATATGCCTTGAACGTGGAACTGCAGGACAAAGACGGCCAAGTGCAGGATGGATGGCATAAGCAGATCGGCCTGCGAGAGCTGACGGTGAGCCGCGACCAGGACGAATGGGGCGAGGAATTCTGTTTCCGGGTCAATGGGGTCAAGATATTCGCCATGGGCGCGGACTATGTGCCCGAGGATAGCGTGATCACGCGAGTGACGCCCGAGCAGACGCAGCGCCTGCTGAAGGATTGCGCCGCCGCCAACTTCAACTCGATTCGCGTATGGGGCGGCGGCTACTATCCCGACGACTGGTTCTATGATGCCTGCGACCGCCTTGGCTTGATTGTCTGGCAGGATGCGATGTTTGCCTGTAATGTATACCGGATGGATGCGGCGTTTGAAGAGAACATCCGTGCGGAGTTGCAGGACAATCTGGCGCGCATTCGCCATCACGCATGCTTGGGCCTTCTCTGCGGCAACAATGAAATGGAGTTCGGCTGGGTGGCTTGGGCGGACGTGGTGACACACCATCCTGCGCTGAAAGCAGATTACATCAAGCTGTTCGAATATGTAATCTCGCAGGAGGCACAGAGAAATGCGCCGGACGTGTTTTACTGGCCGTCCTCGCCTTCCTCGGGCGGCTCTTTCGATAATCCGAACGCAGAGAATCGGGGCGATGTCCATTACTGGGACGTGTGGCATGGCATGAAGCCCTTTACGGATTACGAAAAGTTCTATTTCCGTTTTTGCTCAGAATTCGGATTCGAATCGTTCCCCGGACGCAAAACCATAGAGGCGTTCACGGAACCCGGCGACCGCAATATTTTTTCTCCCGTGATGGAAAGCCATCAGAAAAACGGTGCGGCCAACGGCTTGATTATGTACTATATTTCCAGTTATTACCGTTATCCGAAGGACTTTGAAAGCCTGCTCTATGTTTCGCAGCTTTTGCAGGCGGAGGCGATGCGGCATGGTGTGGAGCACTGGCGACGTAACAGAGGCCGTTGCATGGGCGCCATTTACTGGCAGCTCAACGACTGCTGGCCGGTGGCGTCGTGGGCCAGCATCGATTATTTCGGACGCTGGAAGGCGCTGCACTATTATGCGCGCCGCTTCTTTGCACCGCGCATGGTGACGGCAAAGGTGGAAGAGACTAAACTGCGCCTGTGGGTTCACAACGACAGCTGCACGGCGCTGGATGGCACGGTGGAGGCGGAGCTAAGAGACACGGCGTATGGCCTTTTGGCTCGTGTGGCGGTGCCGGTTCAGGTGTCGCCGCTCAGCGTGCAGGAACTGGATACGGTGGACTTTGCGCAGAAGCTGGAGGGACGTGGACAGGACACGGTGTTTGTGGCGTATCGGTTGTGCGAAAAGAATTGCACCGGCGCATATGCCAGCGTGCTGTTCTGTCGGCCCAAACAAATGGAGCTGCCCAGACCGAGTTATACAGTGCGCGTGGAGAATCGCGGCGAAGCGTTTGACATTTATGTGAAAAGCAATTGCTATGCGCATCAAGTAGAGCTGGAGACGGACTTGACAGATCGCCCATTCTCCGACAACTACTTCCCTCTGTGTACGCCGCAGGGCGTATGTGTCGCATTGGAAAAGAACTCTGTGGAGCCGGAAGTGACGGTGGAACAGCTGCGAGAAAGCCTGCGAGTGCGCAGTGTGGCGGATACATACTGAGAATTGAAAAATGCCGTTCCGGACGGGATTGCTTAGGAATGGGAACGGACGTCGGCGCTGGAGATGACGCAGCGAGCGGCCCCCCTTCCCGTTCTAAGCTAATTGCGCTTGCTCCGTCTCGCCCCTGCAGTAGGATGACTGCAGGGGCATTTTCTTATTGCCCGACGCATGTCCTTGCCGTGTCTGCGCGGAGAAAAACATCGCGCTCGTGTCGCCGGCCTATCCGCGACAGGCTTCTCAAGGTGGAGCAGAATATCCTAATCCGCTGGAAACTGCGCGCCGAAAAACACGCAGGCAGAGTGCGTTAGGAAGTAGATGAGGATATAGTGGCATACTGTCGATTGGCGGGGATTCTGTTTACGCTTGCTCTATTGGGTGGTGCTGTGTTGTTTTTTCTGGTTAAAAATTGGAATTTGGATGCAAAGCGATATTTATTATTCAGTATCTTTTCGGTTTATACATGCATTATGTTTTTGCCTTCCATGCATGAACGGTATGGATTCTATGCGACGATTCTTTTGCTCCTATACTATATTCTATATCGAGAGGTTGGAAAATGAATTCTTACATACTTTTTTGTTGAATGTTCTGTATATGTTGCCGTGTTAACTGAACTTTCACTTCTTCCAGGTTTTAATATTTTGGCTTATATAAGTTTCTTAAATTGCAATAACAAATTGAACACTTTTAGAATAAAGCTCGGTATAAGCGAGAATCAACTTTGGATTACGTAGTGATGGGCGCAGGCCTGAACAGAGAAATCCAAAGTCGGCCGCGCTCAGGTGGAGTAAATGATATCTAGTAGAATGTAACATTTAAAAGTATCATATTTGAAAAAACTGTGGTATACTCAAGCTATGAAAGCATAGGAGGGAAACCATGGCATCCATCAAACATGTAATCGAGCTTAGCGGGGAAGAAAAGGAACAATTGAAAGCGATCGTGTCAAAGGGGACTGAATCGGCACAAACAATTCTACGCGCTAATATACTGTTGGCTTCTGACCGCAACAACAAGAAGCATCTGACAGTTGTGGAAATGGCCGAAGCATTTCATTGCGCAACAGGCACGATTCAAAAGGTACGCACAAGCTATGCGAACAACGGCATGGAAGCAGCAATTCGTCGTAAGCAGAGAGAAACGCCGCCTCGTCAGCCTAAAGTAACAGGTGATGTAGAGGCTCATATTATTGCACTGGCCTGCGGAGAACCACCAGAGGGCTATAGCAGATGGACAGTCCGTTTGATTTCGGAAAAATGCGTAGAACTGGGATATGTAGAGTCCTTGTCCCATATGACAGTCCAGCGTCTTCTAAAAAAAACGAATTTAAGCCTCACTTAAAAAAGTGTTGGTGTATTCCGCCGAAGCAAAATGCCGCATTTGTAGCCGCCATGGAAGATGTATTGGCTGTGTACAGTCGCGCTTATGACGAAAGATTCCCTGTGGTGTGCATGGACGAGAAGCCGGTGCAATTCTTTGAAGAGGCTCGAAAAAGCTTTCGAGCAAAGCACACTGGAATCTGATACGAAGACAACGAGTACATCCGAAATGGCACCTGCAGCATTTTTCTTTTTACCGAGCCTTTACGAGGCTGGCGGTATGCCGACGCTCAGGAAACGAGAAAAAAACCGGATTGGGCAAAACAGATTGATTGGTTGCTGACCGTTCAATATCCCAATGCGGAAAAGGTCGTGTTGGTAATGGACAATTTGAACACTCACACCATAGGTTCTCTGTACGAAACCTTTCCTCCGGAACATGCATTTGCTCTGGCAAGCAGACCAGAAATTCACTATATGCCCAGACATGGCAGTTGGCTTGATATTGCAGAGATAGAACTCTCCGCTTTAAGCCGTCAGTGCATCGGAACACAAAGGATACCAGATCTTGAGACCTTGAAAAACCTACTCGTTCCATGGGCTGCTGATCGCAATCTCAAACAACATGGAGTGTCTTGGCATTTCACCGCCGATAATACTCGTACAAAGCTTAGACGTCTGTATCCCGTATTCCAAGCTTAAATGTTACAGACTGCTAGAAGATGTTATATCTACTACGGTAAATTATTCGGTGAATATCTTTCTCTTAGTACTTCACACAAGATATTTGGATCAATGTATATCGTCCCGGATATTTGCTTCGCGGAAAGACAGACGCAGCACTTGAATATAGTTTAAAATCGAGTATAATTAAATACTTGGAGGTGTGCTATGGTCACGGTAGGAACAAGGCTGCGTATTATCCGGAAGGATGCAGGCCTATCACAAGTGGAATTAGGAAAGCTGGCGGGAAGCAATCAATCCGCAATCAATCGTTATGAAACAGACCGGGCTGCAGTGCCCTATCGCATGTTGATATGGTATGCGCAGTATTTCGATGTATCCATGGACTACATTTTTGGCCTTTGTGATGACAAACGCGGGAGGATTGTTACCGTTTCACCAGAAGGTGCAGAAGAATATGTACGGCGCAAACCGGATTGGAGCGAGTTCGTGGAAGCTTGTTTCGAGCCGGGAAGTGAACTGAATCGCAAACTCAAGCAGATGGTGCTGAACATGGCGGAAGAACATTCGCATGGTGTCAAGGAGGGATAGACAATGAATGCAGTAATCTACGCCAGATACAGCAGTGATAACCAGCGGGAAGAATCGATTGAGGGACAGCTGCGCGAATGCAGGGAATACGCCGAGCGCAACGGAATGAATGTAGTCTCTACATATATCGACCGCGCATTGTCAGCCAAAACAGATGACCGTCCCCAGTTTCAGCAAATGATACGGGACAGCAACACACATAAATTTGAGGCCGTACTGGTGTGGAAGCTGGACCGTTTCTCCCGCAACCGCTACGATTCGGCAAACTACAAAAGAAAACTGGCGCAGAACCATGTCCGTGTTGTTTCCGCAACAGAGCCGATTTCAAACACGCCGGAGGGAATCATGCTGGAAAGCCTGTTGGAGGGGATGGCAGAATATTATTCCGCCGAGCTATCCGAAAAGGTTTCCCGTGGACACAAGGAAAACGCGCTGAAGGCAAAGTTCAACGGCGGGACGATTCCACTGGGATACCGCATTGATGAAAACCAGCATTATCAAATTGATCCGGCTACTGCACCGTTGGTCTTAGAAACATTTGAACGTTATGCGGACGGAGAATGTGTGCGGAAGATTGTAGAGTCTTTTAATGCACGCGGCCTGCGCACTTCGCGCGGCGCTCCGTTTTCCATAAACAGCTTTCAGGCAATTTTGAAAAACCGGCGTTACCTGGGAGAGTACAGGTACAAGGATACCGTAATTCCAGATGCAATTCCTGCCATTATCACTCCGGAAGTTTTCGAAAAGGTACAGAGACGCTGTGAACAAAACAAAAAGGCTCCAGCCCATACGAAAACAGATGTCAATTACATGTTGACAACAAAACTGTTTTGCGGAAAATGCGGCGCGATGATGGCAGGTGAAAGCGGAAAAAGCCATACAGGCGCATGGCATTATTATTACAAATGTGGGAACCACAAGCGCCATGGGCGCTCGGTATGTGATTTGAAAGCCGTCCGAAAAGAACCACTGGAACGGTTTGTAGTGAAAGTGGCAATTGAAAAAGTGTTGAAAACAGATACTCTCGAATTGCTGGCTCAGAAACTGTTGGAATATCAAAATAAGGAAAACACCCGTCTGCCTGTATTACAGGCAGGATTGAAGGATATTTCTAAGCGTATTAACAATATTGTTTCTGCAATCGAGCAGGGAATCTTTACACCAGCAACCAAGCAGCGGCTGGATGAATTGGAGGAGCAGCGCAAGGAATTGGAAGCCAGTATCCTACAAGAGCAGATTGCCAAACCGCTTCTTACACGGGAACAAATCCTGTTCTGGTTTGAGCGGTTCCGGCAGGGCGATCCGAGTGATCCGGCATATCAGCAAAAAATCATAGATTGTTTTGTCAATTCCGTCTACATCTTCGATGACCATTTGGTCATCAACTTCAATTACAGAGACGGAGATAAACTGGTATCTCTGCAAGAGGTAAAAAGTTCGTTTTTGGGTGGAAATCGTTCACCAGATGAAAACCGCACTGTACAGCCAAAAACGGTTGTACAGTGCGGTTTTTTATGCATTTAAAATGCTGTGACAACGAAATGAGAACATCTTTTATGCCCTGTTCGTTTCCGTGCCGGCCAAACAGACCCGCATGGCATGAAGAAAGGGCATGCTGCTATTTTTTACTTCAATAATTTTCCGCCTTGATTTCGGTATAGCTCTGGGAATGCCCGCATACAGGGCAAACTTCCGGCGAGCATGCGGCATACGTTACGTTTCCGCATACCATGCACACCCACACGGTGGGGCGCCCCTTACAAAAAACCTGGCAGTCCTCAATGTTGGCAGCCAGCTTGTTGTAACGCTGTTCATGCGTTTTTTCAATGTTCCCCACGCGGGTGAACAGTTCCGCCAGCTCCTCAAAGCCTTCACAGCGGGCGGTACGGGCAAATTCGGCATACATCTCGGTCCATTCATAGTGTTCCCCGGCTGCCGCGTCCCGCAGGTTTTCCAGCGTGCCGGGCACTTCGCCGCCGGAAAGATGCTTAAGCCAGATCTCGGCATGTTCCTGTTCATTGCGGGATGTTTCATCAAAGATGTTCCCCATCTGCTCGTAGCCGTCTTCCCGCGCACGCAGCGCATAGATCTTATATTTTGCACAAGCGTGCAGCTCGCCCGAAAATGCGGTCTGCAGATTTTTCCACGTCTGACTGTGTTGCAGTTCCATGGTCAATGCCTCCCGTTATATTGATGTGCCGCAAGACGGCAAAGCGCCGTCAAACCATTGTATGCGGCGGTACCCGGTTCTGACCATGCGCACGGGCACCCTAAAAGGACGGGACAGAAAAAGCCCTGCCAGATCCCAAAAGGATCTGGCGGGGCTTCAGCATTTGGAGCATTGTTCCCGGCAAGCCGCCTCACATCGAAAGAGGCGTTCCTTCGACACGCGGGCCGTCGGAATATAAAAATACGGTCTGCCGTCGTCGGTGCGCAGCAGAGGGATAACGGTCTCCTGTTTATAAGCCTGTGTGCGCTTCCTCAAAATGCTCAAAACGCGGCAGGAATCTGTGATAATGGGGCAAGATTTCCACGTCTGTCAGACAAAGCCCGGTGGTGTCCAACAAGCCGGCGGATTTATCATTTCCGGTGTGCAGCGGGCGATGAATGCAATGGAACACTGCATTACAAAGCGGCCGGGGCTGCAGCCGATCAGCCGTTTTTCATCCTTTAAAAATTCCTCCAATATTGATTCTGCGCCGCAGGCACGCCAGCTTTTCAGCAAGTAAAACGGATTACCGCCCAAAAAAGACGGCCGCGTTATAGTCGGCAAAAGACCGTGCCGGACTGTCGTCAAAATCGAAATACTCTGCCGCAAGGCCAAGGGCATCCAGTTCCTTTAAACGTTGGAATACATGCCGGTCCTGCTCTTTATAACCCAAAGAGGCCGTAGTGACGAGTGGTCCCATTGCATCCACGGGCGTACCTGAATGCGGACCGCCTTCAGCAAGGCGGGAGAAGTAAGGGCGTTGAACGATAAAATCAACATTGTGCTCCCCTCCCCCCGTGAACAGCAAAATGAAATTCAATTCTTGCAGGTACATGGATCGGACGCTGCAGCTGCTCTTAGGCATCCAGCACCAGCACACGGATATCCTCCGGGCTGCGGGCGAGATAGGACGCGCCCGCGCCGCACAGCTCGTCCCCGGAAGCCCCACAGAACGCCGCAGCCCGCAAGCCCGGCATTGCGGGCCGTTTCGATGTCCACGCCGCTGTCCCCCACATACAGCACCTGCTGCGCCGAAAGGCCGAAGGCGGCGCGCATGCCGTTCACAAGATGCGGGTCGGGCTTCGTGGGGGTGCCCAGCGTATGGCCGGCCACTGCGTCAAACAGACCCGGAAAATAATGGCTGACAACGCTTTTGGTGAGAGCATCCTCCTTATTGGACACGACGCCCAGTTTTACGCCTGCGCCGTGCAGCGCGGCAAGCAGGGCGGGGATGCCGGGATACGGAGCCGTAGCGTCCTCCTTGTGCGCGTCGTAATAAGGGAAAAACAACCGGGCCGCCTGTGCCTGTGCAGCTTCGTCCCGGTGCCCGGGAGGAAGAAAACGCTCGATCAGCTTGGGAATGCCGTTGCCCACCATGTATTTGTATTCTTCTTCCGTATGGGGCGCAAAGCCCATTTTGGCCAGCGTATGATTGGCCGCGGCGGCAAGATCGCCGATGGTGTTCAGCAGCGTGCCGTCAAGATCGAATATCACAGCTCGGTACAAAAGAATCAGCTTCTTTCAAGAATGAGGATAAAACGCGGCGCGGTTCCTGCACAGCGTCGGAAAAGCACGGTGACGCCGTTCACAGCGTGAACGGTATTTCCCGCGCCAGATATTGCAGTGCGCCGCGCACACGGTACCGCAGCCCGCAGGGCAGGTGCACCCGCACGTCGCACCGCCCGCCGCTGACGGAAAATGGGTTTTCCAGCAGCGTATAGGAAAGATCCGGCGTGAACACACAAACCTCATGCCGGGTAAAAAAACGGGTATAACATACGGACAGCGTGCGGTTGGCGTTTTTGTGCAGGCCTTCACGGAAAAAGCCCTCCAACGAAACCAGCAGCCCAGCGAGGGCAAGCACCACCGGTACGAAAAGCATGGGCAGAATCTGCGGCATTGCGTAAGAGGCCACGCCGCACAGCGCCAAAGAAAGAGCGAGCAGCGTGCCGGGCTGCCAAAGATACTGCACCGGGCTTTTGCGTGCAGGCATGCACAGCGGACCGTCCGGCGGGCAGAAGTTGGGCAGCAGGCGCTCCACTGTCCGCTCTTCCCCTTTTTTATAGACCAGCACGGGCAGATCGCCTCCGCGGAAGCTGCCTGCGGAAAGGTATACCGGATAGCGCCGCAGAAGGCGCGCCGGCGGCGTAACGCACACATCGCAGGCGGACACACAGGCCACCAGGATACGCCGCTCGATGAGCGTGACAAAGCCGCCTTTGCTGATGATGACTCCGCCGTTCCGGCATACCTTAAAGCCTGCCGTGTGCAGCAGCGCATACAAAAAGGTGAATCCCGTCACGGCAAAGCCCAGCGTTACCAGAAAAGCCAGGCCCGTGGGCAGATACCGCGCCGCAAACAGCTCGGCCTCATGAAAAGTGTCCAGCGCGATTTGCTGGAAATTCTGCCCCAGAACCTCATCCAGCTGTTTCACGCCCCACAGGGCAAAAGCGCTGCTGGTGATGATATTGGCACTCAGCATCACGAAGCTCAGGCGTTCAAAGCCCGTGGGCTCGAATACGGACGTATCGCTGCGCACAGGCAGAAGAACATCCGCCACCGCAGCCGCGTCCTTTTTATGAAGAAACATGGAATAGCTTTTGGGCGAGGCGTTCGTTTTGAAATACAGCGTTATACGGCTTGCGCCCAGCATGCGGCAGTACAAAGGGCGGGCGATCTCCAGCGCCGCGATGCTGGCTCTGCCGAAGGTGTGATAGCTGCGGTAAAACACGCCCTGCGTCACCTTTACGGCGCCGTCCTCCAGCCGGAAGGCTGTGGCACGCCAAAGAGCCAGCGCCGCAGCAGCGCAGGCCAGCAGGATAACGGCGTCCTGCCGGAGCGCCGCCCAAAGGCTGTCCAGGTCGAACGCAAGCAGCGCCTGAAGCATCGGTACCAGGCACAGCAGCAGGCCGTACCGCAGATAATGGACCGCAAAAATGATATGGAACCGGCGTTGCCTGTTCACAGCAGCTTCCCCCCGTGCGTCAGCTTGGCGGAAATCCAAATTATCGGTGTAGGCATCCTCCTGCTGCACCAAATAGATGCTGTGATCC
>OHBM01000857.1_pt1 | contig 23959 bp, 23 predicted proteins | sample 1577251 | NCBI WGS metagenome assembly OHBM01 (sample SAMEA3541557, study PRJEB24748) | human gut metagenome | biome: human gut; feature: human-associated habitat; material: faeces | place: China | collected 2012 | reverse complement strand
CGAAATCGCTGAAACCCGCATAAACACTGGCTTTTTTAAGCAACTCGATTTATTCCCACTCAATAGTTGCCGGGGGTTTGGAGGTTATATCGTACACAATGCGGTTTACGCCCTTAACCTCGTTTACTATGCGGCGGGAGGCGGTGTCGAGCACCTCGTACGGAATACGCGCCCAGTCAGCCGTCATAAAGTCGCTGGTTGTAACCGCGCGGAGCGCTACGGTGTAGTCATAGGTTCTGAAATCGCCCATAACGCCCACCGAGCGCATATCTGTAAGCACGGCGAAGTATTGACCTATCTCACGGTCAATTCCCGCGTTTGCCACTTCCTCGCGGAAGATAGCGTCGGCATCCTGCAAAATAGCAATTTTCTCGCGGGTAAGCTCACCGATAATGCGAACGCCGAGCCCCGGACCCGGGAAAGGCTGACGGTACACCATATTTTCCGGCATACCAAGTTCTAAGCCTACCTTGCGCACCTCATCCTTAAATAAGTCTCTGAGCGGCTCTATTATCTCGTCAAAGTCAACGTGATCGGGCAGACCGCCCACATTGTGGTGGCTCTTTATAAGCGCGGCGTCGCCTACGCCCGACTCAATGCAATCGGGGTAAATAGTGCCCTGAACCAGATAATCCACCTTGCCGATTTTTTTAGCCTCAGCCTCAAATACGCGTATAAACTCTCTGCCGATAATCTTACGCTTTTGCTCAGGCTCGCTTATGCCGCGCAGCTGACCCAAAAACTGCTCGGACGCATCAACCGATATAAGATTTATATTATAAGCGCCTCTGAACAGGTCGTTTACCTGCTTTGCCTCGTCCTTTCTAAGCAGACCGTGGTCAACAAAAATGCAGGTGAGGTTTTCGCCTACCGCCTTGTGTAAAAGCAGGGCTGCAACAGAGCTGTCCACTCCGCCCGAAAGAGCGCAAAGCACCTTTTTATTGCCGATTTTGTTTTTAAGCTCCTCAATTGTGCGTGCAGTAAAGGAGGACATGGTCCACTCGCCCTTGCAGCCGCAGACGTTATAAATAAAGTTCCTTATCATTTGTGAGCCGAGCGGAGTGTGCATAACCTCGGGGTGGAACTGAACGGCGTACAGCCTTTCCTTCGGGTTTTCCATTGCGGCAACGGGGCAAACATCGGTTTTGCCTACGATTTTAAAGCCGAGCGGCACCTGCTTTATGTAGTCGGTGTGGCTCATCCAGCAAACGGTTTTTGAGGGTATATCCGCAAAAAGCTTGCTGCCGTTATCCACCTTTACCTCAACCTTGCCGTATTCGCTGGCGCCCGCAGTTACCTCGCCGCCGAGCATATGCGCCATAAGCTGTGCGCCGTAGCAAATGCCCATTACAGGTATACCCAGCTCGAAAAGCTCCTTACTGTAAAGCACGGCGTTTTCGCCGTATACGCTTTTGGGTCCGCCCGTTAAAATTATTCCCTTATATCCCGCAGCCTTTATTTCCGCAATCGGGGCGGTGTAGGGGCGAATTTCCGAGTAAACGTTATTCTCTCTTACACGCCGGGCGATAAGCTGATTATACTGACCGCCGAAGTCAAGCACTAAAATCTTCTCCATTTTAACCTCCGCTTTTTTAAAAAAGATACACATATATTATATAATAAAGCGTCGGGTTTGTCTATCCCGAAAAGCGCAGTTTTTAAATATTTTTATTTTCTTTGAAAAAAATAGAGACAAGAGCGGATTTTTAGTGTATAATGAATTTATTATGCTTTATAAGGAGCGAATTCAATTATGTGTGGCTTTACGGGCTTTACAAATTATATAAAGGACGACGGCACGGTGCTCGGGCGTATGATGGACAGAATCGTACACAGAGGGCCTGACGCGTCTGGGCAGTTTGTTGATACCGATATTGCGCTCGGATTCAGGCGGCTCAGCATTATAGACCTTGCCGAGGGCGGCCAGCCTATGTTCAATGAGGATAAGTCCCTGGTGCTTGTTTTCAACGGAGAGATATATAACTTTAAGGAGCTGCGCGCCGAATTACTTGAAAAGGGGCATATTTTCGCCAATAATTCCGATAGCGAGGTGCTGCTGCACGGCTTTGAGGAATGGGGCGAAAACATGGTGCCGAGGCTTCGCGGAATGTTTGCGTTCGTTATTTTCGACCGCCGCGACCGCTCGCTTTTTGCCGCGCGAGATATGTTCGGCATAAAGCCGTTTTACTATACCTTTATGGGTGAAAGCTTTATTTTCGGCTCTGAAATAAAGTCGTTTTTGGAGCACCCCGATTTCAAAAAGGAGCTAAATGAGGAGGCGCTTGCGCATTACCTTTCATTCCAGTACTCTCCTACCGAGGAGACGTTCTTCAAGGGCGTTTACAAGCTGCCGCCCGCGCATTATTTCACCTTTAAAAACGGCGAAATGAAGAAAACGCGCTATTTCAAGCCCGATTTCAACGCACAAGACGGCGTGCTTGAGTATTTTGCCGACCTTACAGATAAGGCTGTGCGCGAATCGGTTGCGGCGCATAAGATAGCCGACGTTGAGGTAGGCTCTTTCCTTTCAAGCGGTATTGATTCAAGCTATATAGCCGAGGCGGCAAACGTTGATAAAACCTTTACCGTGGGCTTTGAAAGCCCCGACGGCGACCGCTACAACGAAATACACTTTGCAAAGAAATTTGCCGATACAATAGGCGTTGAGAATATTTCAAAAATTATAACTCCCGAGGAATACTGGGGCACTTTCCCGAAAATTCAGTACCATATGGACGAGCCGCTTGCCGACCCCGCCGCAATAGCGCTTTACTTTGTAAGTCAGCTTGCGAGCAAATACGTTAAGGTGGTAATGTCGGGCGAAGGTGCGGACGAGCTTTTCGGCGGCTACCGCATTTATCAAGAGCCGATAACCCTTACCGCTTATGATAAGCTGCCCTTCGGTATTCGCCGCGTTATTTCAAAAATCTGCGAGCATTTACCGCAAAAACACGGCATAAACTACCTTGTGCGCCGCGGCAAAACAATTGAGGAGCGTTTTATAGGCAACGCCTCAATTTTCAGCACCAAGGAGCGAAACGCGCTGCTTAAAAGCGAGACCGCGAAAAGAGCCGTATCGCCGCAGGTGCTTTGCAGTAAGTTCTATGATGAGGTTAAGGACAAAGACGATATTACCAAAATGCAGTACCTCGATATAAATATGTGGCTTATGGGGGATATTCTTCTTAAAGCCGACAAGACAAGTATGGCTAATTCGCTTGAATTGCGTGTGCCGTTCCTTGATAAAAAGGTTATGGAGCTGGCAGAAACTATACCGCTTAATTGCAGGGTGAGCACCAAAACCACAAAATTAGCGCTGAGAAAAGCCGCAGAGAAAACTCTGCCGAAATTAACCGCCGAAAAGGATAAGCTGGGCTTCCCCGTGCCGATAAGAGTATGGCTTAAAGAGGATAAATACTATAACATGGTAAAGGAAGAATTTACGGGAGAAATAGCCGAAAAATTCTTCAACACCGAAAAATTGGTTTCACTGCTTGATAATCACCGTGCAGGCAAGGCGGATAACAGCCGCAAAATATGGACGGTGTATACCTTTATAATCTGGTATAAGCAATATTTTACGGAGGTTTAAATCATCCCGAGGGGGATTTTATGCTAAAAAAGGTGTTTAAAGCCGCATGGCCCAAAACAATACCCATAATGGCTGGCTTTCTGTTTTTGGGCTTTTCCTACGGCGTTTATATGAATGTTTCGGGGATCAGCTTTGTTTACCCCCATGGTTATGAGCGCGGTGATATACGGCGGCTTGCTTGAATTTCTTACCGTTTCAATGCTGCTTTCGCCATTTGTGCGCTTGCCACAATGCTGACTCGCTTTTTACCCTTTCTGCTTTTTTCGGGCAAGCGTAAAACGCCCGAATACATAAATTACTTAGGCAAAGCGCTGCCCGCCGCAATATTCGGTATGCTTGTGGTTTATTGTCTTAAAAACGTCAACATTACATCAGGCAGTCACGGGCTGCCCGAGCTTATATCGCTTTGCGTTTTAACCGCACTGCATTTGTGGCGCAAAAATATGCTGCTGTCTATAGCAGGCGGCACGGTTTGCTATATGCTGCTTGTGCAGTTTGTGTTTGTATAATACCGCAAGCTGTAACAATCATAAGGGAGAGTGCTAATATGTCGGTAACGGTAAGGATAAGACAAAACTCTTTATTCAGAAAAAAACTGAATTTTGATGATATAATCAAACTGACCGATTTATCCTACGGCGTATGTGATGAAAATTTCAGACTTATGCCGAACAAAACAGCCGAGCATACTTTGATTTATGACAAAAACAGGCTTGCAAGAGGAATAGACCTATCGCAAGACGGCGCCGATATTGTACTTATGCTGAATTTGCCGACATCCCCCTCTGAAATTGAAAAATTCTATGAAGTAACAGAAAAAATTTGCAAAAAACTGAAAGCCAAATATTACATAAGAGAAGATGAAAAGGTCAGTTTAAACGATACTGATAAATTCATTGAATGTGATAAACGCGGCAGTGCCGCAGGGCTTCAATCGATACAAAAAAGCATAGCGGAAAACGAAACCGAGAAATTTGAAATGTTCGGAATATATAATCCGATTTCAATAGGTATTAAAGAGATAACCCAAATCGGCAACAGTATAGATAATCTTGAAGAATACCTGCATAGGCTGCAATCGGCAGATGTTTATTATGCAGCACCGAGGGTATACAGAACAGAAGATAAGCTAATCGGAATATATGCAATCGCTCCCGATGTGCTAAGCGTAGTGCCGACAACTCCTTATATAGTTTTAAATCAGATAAAGGGAATTGATGAATGGTATGTGATGCTGCTTGAAGGCAAAACGGTAAAATATGAGGATTTCATAAGAAATATAAAACCAAAAGAATATTATGACGCAGATCATGTTATTGTTTTATTAAACGGCAGTGATATTATTGCTTTAACAGATAAGTATTCGGTTGAATTATAAGCGGAACCTTTAATTACCTTTTTACGGAGGCGAAAGAGAGGGCGGAAAATTGAGTATGCGGAAACCCCACATACTCAATTCTTTTTTTAGGCTCTTTGTCAATAGTTGGGGTAAAGAGTTAATAATAATTTAAAAGCTGAAAAATATGCATGAATAAAAGCGCCCCCACCGGCTAAACCTGACCGGTGGGGACGTGTTGTTTTATATTCAGGCGTTTGCCGCCTCACGGTCGGCAATTTCATCCAGCTTTTTGTTTCTGAAATAAAGCGCCACATCTATTGAAATCTCAATAAAGTTAAGCACATAGAAGAAAAAGCTGAGGACAAATATAAAGCCTGATTTCGGTGCAATTCCGAAAAAGCCCGCCGCCTCTATTATTTTTTTTGTTATGCCGCAGGCGTAGCCTATAAGCAGAAAAATTTCAAAAAAAAGGCTTTTGCCCTTCGCGGTGCGCGAAATCCACGATTTGCGGATGGAAATCGGCCACGAAAGACCAAAACAGAATATTGTCAGTGCTTCAAGTAAATCAACAATCATCTTTAAACCCCTTAATAATCCGAGCCCCTTTCGGGGTTCGGATATTGTGTTTTTATATTATTTTTGTCTTCTGTAATCGGGTAGAAGCTTCGGCGATACGGCGTCGGTCTTAATGCCTGCCGCCTCGCGCTCGGCGTCAAATTTGTTAATGTGTTCAAGTGTCAGCTTGCCCACCTTAACGTCCTTTGATTTTGCCGCCGCGTTTTTGCCCGCGGTTCTGCCGAACACTATTATATCAAGCAGAGAGTTGCCCATAAGGCGGTTTCTGCCGTGTATTCCGCCTACTGCCTCGCCCGCAACGTACAGGTTTTCAACGCAGGTACTCATGCCCGTAACGTTAATGTCTATACCGCCGTTCTGGTAGTGCAGGGTCGGGTATACAAGTATAGGCTCCTTGCGAATATCAATACCGTAGCTTGCGAACATACGCATCATAGCGGGTATTCTCTTTTCAATAGTGCCCTCGCCGCCGATTTTTTCAATCATCGGGGTATCAAGCCAAACAGCCTTGCCGCTGCCTGTATCTACGCCTTCGTCACGGTCGGAGCACTCTCTTATAATGGAAGCCGCCGCAACGTCACGTGTTTCAAGCGGGTGCATAAATACCTTACCGTCGCGGTTTACAAGCTTAGCGCCCAAAGAACGCACCTTTTCGGTAACAAGCGCACCGAATATCTGCTGCGGGAAAGCAGCACCCGTGGGGTGGTACTGCAATGTATCGGCATACAAAAGCTTTGAGCCTACACGGTAAGCAAGTACCAGTCCGTCCGCCGTAGCGCCGTAGTGGTTAGAGGTCGGGAAGCCCTGATAGTGCATTCTGCCCGCACCGCCCGTTGCAATAATAACGGTTTTGGCGCGCGCCACCATAAGCTCCTTTGTCTCCATATTCATAAGCACCGCGCCTGCGGCATTGCCGTTTTCATCAAGAATGAGCTCAATAGCCGAGGTGAAGTCCACAACGGGAATACCGCGGTTTAAAACCTCATCGCGCAAGGTGCGCATAATTTCAGCGCCCGAGTAGTCTTTTGCGGCGTGCATACGCTTTCTCGAAGTACCGCCGCCGTGGGTGGTAACCATGGTGCCGTCGGGCGTTTTATCAAACTCAACGCCGAGTTCATTAAGCCACTTAATAGCCTCGGGTGCGTCGCACACAAGCTTTGAAAGCAGTTCGCGTTTTGCAGCGAAATGACCGCCGCCGAATGCGTCTACAAAGTGTATGGCAGGCGAATCGTTCGGTTTATCAGCCGCCTGAATACCGCCCTCCGCCATCATTGTGTTGGCATCGCCTATGCGCAGCTTTGTAACTATCATAGTTTTAGCGCCGGCGTTATCCGCCTCAATAGCGGCTGAAGCGCCCGCGCCGCCGCCGCCGATTATAAGCACGTCAACATCATATGTAACGTCGTTTAAATCAACGTCGTCCGCCTTAATGCGGCTGTGCGCCTCAAGCATTTCGCAAAGCTCGTGCGGCACCTGTTCGCCCTTGTTCGGACCTATTTTAAGGGTGGAAAATTCGCTCTTTTTATAATCGGGGTGGTAAGCCGCCAAAAGGGCGTCCTTTTCGTCCGCGGTCATACGGCGCGGCTCTAATGCAATGTTATCTTCTCTTGCAGCCTCAACCGCCTTTAAAGATTTTTCAAATTCTTTTGAATACATAATCTGCGCGCCTCCTTATTTCTCAATTTCGCGGTTGTTGTAAAGCTCTTTAAGCTCTTCAACAGGCTTGCCCATAAGCGACTCTATAATCTCGGTAAACGCGCCCTCTTTAATTTCCTCAACGCGTTTTTCAAGGTGCTCTGACTTAGGCTCTATATACTTGCCGTTAAGTCTGCGCGCAAGCATTGCAACCTGCGGGTGGGAAATACCTGCGGGGCAGCGGGATGAGCACACGCCGCACATAACGCAGTCAAACGATTCCTCTGCGCACTTATCAAACTCGCCGCGCTGCGCATACGCTATGTACTGCATAACGTTAAGCGACTGCGTGCAGCTTTTTGTGCAGGCGTTGCAGCCTACGCAGGCATAAATTTCGGGGTAAAGCTGCATCATAATCTGCTCGGTGGGTTTAATTTTTTCAATATCGTAAACCTGTTTTACCAGCGGGAAGAAAGGCAGGGTTGCAACATACATATTGTTCTCAACCTTAGTCTGGCAGGCAAGGCAGGTTTTAAGCTCGCGGTCGCCCTTTATGCGGTAAATTGTGGCGCAGGCGCCGCAAAAGCCGTTACGGCAGCCGCAGCCGCGTACTAACTGATAGCCCGCGTATTCCATTGCGCGCATTATTGTAAGGTTATCCGGCACGCTGTATTTCTTGCCGAACAGGTAAACATCAACCATAGTATCCATTTGTTTTCCTCCTTATTCCTTATCAGTACTCGTCGGGCAGCTCGTCTATTTCGTCAAAGCGGAAAACGGGTCCGTCCTTGCAGACGTATTTTGCGCCTATGTTACAGCGGCCGCATTTGCCTATGCCGCACTTCATTCTAAGCTCCATTGTGGTGTAAACCTGGGTCTTATCAAAGCCTAATTCCTGGAGCCCCGCAAGGGTGAATTTAATCATTATAGGCGGTCCGCAAAGCACGGCTATTTTATCGGTTGTAAAGCCCAGTTCCTTAACATAATTCGGAACAAAGCCAACGTGACCGTCCCACTCGGGCTGCTCGCGGTCAATGGTAAGGTGAACGTTTACGCCCGTATCATTTGCCCATTCGTCAATTATTTCCTTGTAGTCAACAAGGTCCTGCTTACTGCGAGAGCCGTAAACAATATCAATCTTGCCGTAGCGGTCGCGGTAGTGGCGGCAGTAGTTAATAACCGAGCGCAAGGGCGCGAGACCTATGCCGCCGGCAACGAAAAGCAGGTCGTGACCCGCAAATTCGGTATCAACGGGGAAGGGTCTGCCGTAAGGCCCGCGGATAGTTATTTCCTGACCCACTTCCATAGAGTGCAGCCACTCTGTAACGCAGCCGCATTTTTTTATTGAGAACTCCATAAACTCGGTGTTTGTTGGGGAAGATGTAATTGAGAACATAGCCTCGCCCACGCCGGGAATGGAAAGCATTGCGCATTGACCGGGCATATGCTCGAAAGCCTTTTTGCCGTCGGGCGTTACAACGCGGAAGGTCTTAACATCAGGGGTGTCTATCCTGATATCGGTAACAACGCCGATCTTCGGAATAAGCGGTTCTTTAATATCAGCCATTTGTGTTACCTCCCAGTTTTTTCATTACCTTTACAATGTTCATTTGTATCGGGCATTTTGCAAGACATCTGCCGCAGCCTACGCATGAGAACATACCGTCGTTATTCGTCGGGAAATACACAAGCTTGTGCATAAACCTCTGACGGAAACGCTCTAATTGAGTCAGTCGCGGCTGACCTGCGGACATTTTGGTAAATTCGGAATACATACAGGAATCCCAGCAGCGGAAACGCTTAACGCCGTGACCCGTGTTGAAGTCCTTAATATCGTAGCACTGGCAGGTGGGGCACACAAAGGTGCAGGTGCCGCAGCCAAGGCAGCTTTCTGAAAGCTCTTTCCACTCGGGGCGATCGAAAAATTCCTTTGTTTTGCCGTCGCCGAATGTGTCCGCTTTAAGGCTTGCTAACGGCAACTTCGCCATTCTTTCGCGCGTTACCTTTTGTTGCTCGGCTACCGCGCTGTTATCGGCTTCCTCGGTAATGCCGTCAAGCGCCTTTAAAAGTTTTTCGCCCTTTTCGGTCTTAGCGTCCATATAAAGCGCGTCTTCGGTTTTATAGCATACCACATCGCCCGCAGGCTCTGCCGCGTCTATACCGAATGTGGTACAAAAGCAGGTTTCATTCGGCTTTGTGCAGGCAAGCGACATTATAACCCCATGCTCGCGGCGGTTTTTATAGTAGCTGTCCTGCGGCTCTGCCAAAAATACTTTATCCAGCACGTCAAGGCTCTTAACATCGCACGCACGCACGCCGAATACCACAAAATCCTCGGTTTCGCTGCGGGTGTCTATAACCTCTATCTTTTTGCCCTCTACCTTAAAATCCATAAGATTTTCGGTCTGGGGGAAGAAGAAATCCTTTGCGCTCCTTACGGTGTTAAGCGCGTTTGAAAGCTTTTTTCCGTCTTCCCATTTTTCATATTTCGCGCCTGTTTTGGTATCAACAGGCATATAAAGCACATTGTTTTCTGCAATGGCGGAGAAAAGCGAATCTATTTTTTTAAGCGATATTTTACGCATTTTCATTCCTCCTTACAGCGTCGCCCGGCTCAATATCCTCGGTGGTGTAGTTTACTATCGGTGCGCGTGAGCCTACCTCTGCGCCTGCCTGATATTCACCGTAAAAGCTGTCAATATCCTTTATAAACTTGCGGTTGAGCAGGTGCAGCGGAATGTGCTGGGGACATACCCTTGAGCACTCGCCGCAATCGGTACATCTGCCCACAACGTGGAAAGCGCGAATAATGTGGAACATTTTTTCTTCAAACTCGTTTGAAGCCGCCTTGTTTTCAACGCCCGAATTGGGGTTATCAAACACGCACTTTTCGCAGGTGCAGGCGGGGCAAACGTCGCGGCAGGCGTTGCAGCGTATACAGCGGGATAATTCGTTCTGCCAGAAAGCGAAACGCTCATCGGGTGTCATTTTTTCAAGTTTTTCAACCTCGTCAAAGCGGTGAGAGTCTAAAACAGTCCCGTCCTCGCCCAAAAGTTCATCATAAGCCACGTGCTTTTTGGATTTGCAATTTAAGCACCTGTCGGGCAAAAGCTCGTTTCTTTCAAGCGTTATTTCGCCGTCAAACAGGGTTTCTATTACCACCTTATCGCCGTTATCGGTTACCTTGGCAATGCCCTCAGCATTGCTTTTAATTTTGCCCGTATCAAGCATACCGTTACACGGCACGCCCACGGCGTAAACCTTTTCACGGTCAAAGCGATGCTCGGTTAAAAGCTGGTTAAAGCTGTATGTATCGCAGGGCTTTAAGAAAACAAGAACCTTGTTTTCGCTCTTTCCCGTTTCCTTTACAAGGTACTTTGAAAAGTTAGCGCCGCAAAAATCGCCCCATACAAACTCTTTTTCAATATCCTCGGCAGTAGTGAAAAGTGCGGGAGTAATATCGTAATCAAACTCGCCCTTTTTCCAGCCGAAAACACGGTCAACCGTGCCGTTTTTAAGTAATTCGGAGGCTTTATTCACTAAAACTTCGCGTTTTATTTCTTGCATCTTAAATCCTCCAATCTCTTGTTTTCACCGAGCGCCGCAACGGTCTTTGCAAAATCGTTCATTGTGGCGGCAAACTTTGCGCCCTCTGCCGCGGAGACCCACTCAACGCGGGTGCGCTCCTTTTCAATGCCTAAAAAGTCAAGCATTGAGAAAAGCAGAGCCATACGGCGGCGGGTGTAATAGTTACCCGAGGTGTAGTGGCAGTCGCCGGGGTGGCAGCCGCAAAGAATTACGCCGTCTGCCCCGCGCTGAAACGCGCGTAAAATAAACATCGGGTTTACTCTGCACGAGCAGGGCACGCGGATTATTTTAACATCGGCAGGGTAATTAAGTCTGTTGTTTCCCGCAAGGTCGGCACCGGCATAGGAGCACCAGTTGCAGCAAAACGCCACTATAAGCGGCTTATATTCGTTTACTTGCATATTGCGTCTACCTCCGCCATAATCTGTTTATTCATAAAGCCCTTTAGGTCCATAGCACCTGACATACAGGCAACCGTGCAAGCGCCGCAGCCCTGGCACACAGCCTCGTTTACAACCGCTACGCGGCGAACCTTTGTAGTTCTGTCGGGCATTCTGAATTCTTTTTCAACATACGAAATAGCGCCGTAGGGGCAAACCTTTTCGCAGGTTGAGCAGCCGTTGCACATCATTTCATCAGAGTGCGCAACACAGGGGTTACCCGTAAGCTTATCCTTACACAGAAGTCCTATAACCTTAGAGGCAGCCGCTCCCGCCTGAGAAACGGTTTCGGGTATATCCTTCGGTCCCTGGCAGGTGCCCGAAAGGAACACGCCCGCAGTGGGGCTTTCAACCGGGCGGAGCTTGGGGTGCGCCTCGGTAAAGAAGTCGTTTGTATCCATACTGGCAGTAAGCATTGTAGCAAGCGGACGGGCGGATTTATCAGGCTCAATAGCGGCGGCAAGCACCACTAAGTCTGCGTCTATATGCAGCTGTTTGCCGTAAATCAAATCAGAGCCCTGAACCTTGAGCTTATTGCCCTCGGGGGATACCTTGCCCACCATACCCTTTATGTAGTGAACGCCGTATTCCTCCACCGCGCGGCGGTAGAACTCATCAAAGTTTTTACCGGGGGTACGCACGTCTATATAGAACACATAAACCTCGGTATCGGGGTATTTATCCCTTATAAGCATTGCGTGCTTTGCGGTATACATACAGCATATTTTTGAGCAATATTCCTTGCCCTTTTCAGCGCATGCCTCACACCTTGAACCTACACATTGAACAAAAACTATCGTGTGCGGATGCTCATGATCCGACGGACGCAAAAGCGTGCCGCCTGTAGGACCTGCAGCGTTCATAAGGCGTTCTAATTCAAGCGAGGTTATAACGTCTTTGGACTGGGAATAAGCAAACTCGTCGAACTTCTCCATAGAAATGGGGTTAAAGCCCGTAGCAACTACTATTGCGCCGTATTTTTCCTTAACATACTCGTCCTTTGCCTCGTAATCAATAGCGCCGGCGGAGCATACCTTGGAGCAAACGCCGCATTTGCCCGTTTTAAGCTTCATACAGTGGTTCGGGTCGATAGTGGCAACCTTCGGCACTGCCTGTGCGAACGGAATGTAAATAGCGCTGCGGTTATCCATACCGAGGTTAAACTCGTTGGGAACCTTCTTTTGCGGACATTTTTCGGTGCAAAGCCCGCAGCCCGTGCATATATCCTCTTTAACGTAACGCGCGCGGCGCTTAATGGTAACCTCAAAATTACCCACAAATCCGCCTACCTCGGTTACCTCGGAGTAGGAGAAAATGCGGATTTTATCGTTCTGCGCCACGTCCACCATTTTAGGGGTTAAAATACATGCGGCGCAGTCTAGCGTCGGGAAGGTCTTATCAAGCTGAGCCATTTTGCCGCCTATTGTCGGCTTAGTTTCAACTATATCAACCGGGAAGCCCGCATCGGCAATATCAAGCGCGGTTTGAATGCCCGCAATACCGCCGCCTATAACCAAGGCGCGCTTTGTAACGGGGCTTTCGCCCGGGGTGAGCGGCGCGTTAAGGTTTACCTTTGCAACCGCCGCTTTGGCAAGTATAATAGCCTTTTCGGTGCCTATGGGCATTTCCTTATGTACCCAGGAGCACTGCTCGCGTATGTTGGCAATTTCCACCATATAGGGGTTAAGCCCCGCAGAAGCCGCGGTTTTGCGGAATGTAGCCTCGTGCATACGGGGCGAGCAGGAGCAAACCACAATGCCGGTAAGCTTATAATCGGCAATGGCTTTCTTTATAATCTCCTGACCTGCCTGCGAGCACATATACTGATAATCGGTGGAGAAAACAACACCGGGTTCAGTTTTAAGAGCCTCTGCAACAGCCTTTACATCAACGGTGCCCGCAATGTTGGTGCCGCAGTGACATACGAATACTCCAATTCTTTGCATACGTTATTTTCTCCTTTCCTATTTAGAATATTTGCGCATGGCGCTCATTATCGCCTGCTGGGGAATATCGTCGTTAATTTTTTCGGGAATATCATTAGCGGTCATATGGTTGTTTCCCTTTTGGCGTATTGCTTCAAGGCGCACCGCCTCAATTATCTTTGCCGGCTCCACACCGCGCGGACAGCGCTCAACGCAGGCAAAGCAGGAAAGACATTTGTAAACCGATTCCGATTTCATAAGGGTTTCAATATCGCCCGTTTCCACCATATAAACAAACTGGTGGGGGTGGTATTCCATTTCATCATATGAGGGGCAGGTGCCCGAGCATTTGCCGCAGCGCATACATTTAAGCGGATTAACGCCGCTTGCCCTTATAACCTGCTCCTTTAAAAGCTCTTTTTTATCAGGCATTTTTATCCTCCTTTACGCCTAACGCCTCGGCTAATAATTCGGTGAAGTAAACAACGGGTATATTGCTGCCGTTATGCACCAAATTGTACTTGCAAAGCGGGCAGGCGGTAACCGCCAGCTCCGCGCCGTGGCTTTCGGCACTGTTTGTAACGGCGTTGCTTTTACGTTTTGCACTCTCGGGGTCTTCAAGCGCAACATAGCCGCCGCAGCACTCGTTTCTGTAAGGGTAAATTACAGGCTCTGCGCCTATCGCCCTTATAAACTCCTCCATAATTGCGGGGTTTTCGGGGTCATCAAACGCCATTACCTTGCCGGGGCGCAAAAGCAGGCAGCCGTAATAAGCGGCAATTTTTCTGCCCGTTAAGGGGTTTACAACCTTTTCTTTGATTTTATCAAAGCCTACAACGTCGCGCAAAAGCTCGAAATAGTGCATAACCTTTGTCTCGCCCGAATACGACTCTCTTTTTTCCTTATCCTGCGCAAGGTACAGGTTAGCGCGGTTTCTGAATGTTTCGTCGTTTGTTATTTGGTAATTAGTCTGTTTAATAACATTATGGCAGGCGGAGCATACCGTAACAAGCGGTCTTTCCGCCTCTTTAGCGGCTATAAGCGCACGAACGGAAGATAACTTTGATGCTATCTCGTCGTTATTGCTTACAAACACGCCGCCGCAGCACTGCCAGTCCTCTATCTCGCATAATTCAACGCCCAAAACCTCGGCGCATTTGCGGGCATAAAGGTCAAGCTGTTTAGCTTTTGTGCGGAGCGTGCAGCCGGGAAAATAGCTGACCTTAATCATTATTTTTCCTCCCTGAAAAATTAAACCATCTGCTCGGGGTGGAATACCTCGTCAAATTTTTCTTCGGTTAAAAAACCCAATTCCACGCACGCCTGCTTTAAGGAAATATTGTCCTTAAACGCCTTTTTGGCGGTTTTAGCCGCGTTTTCGTAGCCTATGTAGGGGTTAAGCGCGGTAACAAGCATAAGCGAATTGTGCAGATTGTGATACATTTTATCCTTATTTGCGGTAATTCCCACAGCGCACTTGTTGTTGAACGAAACAATAGCCTCTGCAAGCAAGCGGGCTGACTGCAAGAAATTATAAGCCGCAACAGGCATAAATACGTTAAGCTCAAAATTGCCCTGTGATGCCGCAATACCCACAGCCACGTCATTACCCATTACCTGAACGGCAACCATTGTTACCGCCTCGCACTGGGTGGGGTTTACCTTGCCGGGCATTATTGAAGAGCCGGGCTCGTTTTCGGGAATGTGAATTTCCCCGAGACCGTCGCGCGGGCCCGATGCTAACCAGCGAACGTCGTTCGCTATCTTCATCATATCGCAGGCGGTAGCCTTAATAGCGCCGTGCGCAAAAACAAATTCGTCCTTTGAAGTAAGTGCGTGGAATTTATTTGCAGCGGTTACAAACGGCTTGCCCGTAAGCTCGGCAACCTTTGCGGCAACAAGCTCCGAAAAGCCCTTAGGTGCGTTAAGACCCGTGCCGACGGCAGTGCCGCCGAGAGCCAACTCATAAAGCGGCTTTACAGCCATTTTAAGCAGTTCTGCGTCGCGTTCAAGGCTTGCCCTCCAGCCTGAAATTTCCTGGCTGAACTTAATGGGAGTAGCGTCCTGCAAATGGGTTCTGCCCGATTTTACAATACCCTCGTTTTCAGCCTCTAATTTTTTGAAAGTATTTATTAAAAGCTCTATTGCAGGCAAAAGCTTATCCTCAATAGCTACAACCGCCGAAATATGCATAGCGGTCGGGAAGGTGTCGTTTGAGGATTGGCTCATATTTATATCATCGTTCGGGTGGCAAAGCTTTTCGCCCGCGATTTGGTTAGCGCGGTTTGCAATAACCTCGTTTGCGTTCATATTGGACTGCGTGCCCGAACCCGTCTGCCAAACAACAAGCGGGAAATGGTCGTTAAGGCTGCCCGATATTACTTCATCGCACGCAGCGGAAATAGCCTTTACCTTCTGCGCCGTCATTTTTTCGGGCTTTAGCTCTGCGTTTGCAAGCGCCGCCGCCTTTTTAAGTATGCCGAAGGCGTGGGTTATCTCACGCGGCATGGTTTCAATGCCTACGCCTATTTCAAAGTTTTCGTGGCTTCTCTCGGTCTGCGCCGCCCAGAGTCTGTCGGCGGGAACCTTCATTTCACCCATAGAATCGTGTTCTATACGGTATTCCATTTCTGTATTACCCCTTATATATCAAGATTGCTTATAACGTCCTTTAATGTATCGGCGCTCTTGCGCAACAGCATTACTTCTTCGTCGGTCATAGGAACGTTTACCTTGCCGCGCACACCGTCGTGACCTACCATATTAAGGGTGCTTAAAGCTACATCCTCAATGCCGTACTCGCCGTGCATCATGGTAGAAACGGTCATTGTGGTGTCGATACCGCCGAGCAGACATTTGCAGATGTGGCAAACGGATACCGAAACGGCATAGAATGTAGCGCCCTTTCTTGCGATAACGCGAGCGCCCGATTTTCTTACATACTGCTCAATCTCGCCGAAATCAAGCTCGGGGGTGTTAATGCCGGGGGTGGTTATAAGTTTTTTGCACTCTTTAATCGGAACGTTCGAGATATTGGCAACCGACCACGGAATGAAAGAAGAATCGCCGTGCTCACCGAAAACATAAGCGTGAACGTTGCTCTGGTTTATGTTGTAGTACTCCGAAAGTCTTGAGCGCAGACGTGCGGTATCAAGAATAGTACCCGAGCCGATTATGCGATTTTCGGGCAGACCCGACATCTTATAGAAAGTATATGTAAGAATATCAACCGGGTTGCTTACTATAATATAGGTTGCGTCCGGCGCGTATTTGGTAATTTCGGGGATTATCTGCTTTGTTATGTTTACGTTAGTCTGTGCAAGCTCCAGTCTTGACTGACCCGGCTTTCTCGCAATACCCGAGGTTACAATTACAATGTCGGAATTAACCGCGTCGCGGTAATCGCCCGCATAGATTGAGCAAGCGCCGCAAAAGGGTGTGCCCTGGCGGATGTCGAGCGCCTCGCCGAGAGCCTTTTCGTTATTGATATCTATCATAACGATTTCCGAGGCAAGCCCCATTACAGTAAGCGTATAAGCGATGGTGGAACCTACGCTTCCGGTTCCGATAATTGATACTTTGTTCATAATGCACCTTCCATTATTACAATATTCTACTTATTATAACATATATCGAGCGGTTTTGTAAATACACTATTTGCATAATCCCATTACAAATATGATATATTGAAAAAAGATGCAAAGTGAAACCACACTTCGCATCTTTTTTATCTATTTATAATAAGAAAACTCTATAGCCGTTACGGAATCGTTTGTGGGGTCAATATAAACCGTTATACCGTTGCGGCGGTCGTCCTTTGAAATGAAATAATCAAGATAATAATTATTTTCGGCAAGTCCGTAAAAATGCGAGGGTGTTCCGAGGGTATCGATAATATCGGTAATCGCCATTTTATTATTAACGCCGTTTACGCTGAACTCGTTATATTTTTCGGTATTCTGATAAAAATTATTATCTATCCGCAATTTAACGATATTGCACTTTTTCATTTTAACCGAGCTTTTTGTGGAATTATAGAAAACCGCTTTAAGGACTGCGCCCGCCTCGTTTTCAAAAACCGCGTCTACAGTGTCGCAGGCGTATATAAGCGATTCCTCATCATACTTGCCACTGTCCTTAAGGTGCCAGCCATGCTTTTCTAGCGCGGCAAGCGTTGTGGGCGCGTCAAGCTCGCTGCCCGCGTAATTTACGTTGAACCTGAACTTTTTACCGAGGTAAACGTTTGAATAATTTTCCTCGTCAAAAAGGCTTATATCCACAAACTGCGGCATAACCTTATCGTCCGACATTATGGCGGGTCTTTTCACGTTTTCGGGCGCTTTTTTCGCCGTTTTCTGCACCTTTACGGGCTCGCTGCTCTGAACGCCGTAGTCCTTATCAACGGGGGCGCAGGCGGAAAGAGAAAGCATAACGGCAATTACTGCCGAAACAAGTATTGCAAAAGCTCTTTTTTTCATATTCCGCTCCCCCTTAAGGTCTATATTTCTATTTTATTCCACGCGAGGAAAAAAGTCAACACCAACTTTTACCAAACTGCAAATCAGTGCCCGCGCGGCACTATATTAAGTTTATCCTTTTCTTCCCCGAGGTCTGCACGCAGTAAAGCTATAAACACCACAAGCAGCGGTATTTCCGCCCCGAGCAGCGCCCTGCCCTTTAACACCGTGCACAGCAGAGCCGATACCACCCCGCCCGCCGTGAAAGCCGCTATCATTGATAGGTGCATAAGCAACTCCGCCAAAATTTCTTTGTTTCTGTGTCGCAGCCATTTTACGAATTTAACGCCCGTCTGCCGCAGGTGGTTGGTGCAGAACGTGGTAGCCATTGCAACATGGCGCGATTGCCTGAATGTATTATACTGCATTGATGCCACAAAGTTTATTGCCACCTGGCATATTTGCGGCGGCGCGTCGTCGGGAATAAAAGCTATCCCTAAAAAAGACAGCATTTCAAAGCCTATAAAGAATGTATCCCACCGCATTTTAAGCGTAGAGTTTGTGTATTTCGGCATAAGCTCGGATATTACCGCGCCCGCGAAATACGCTGATATGGGTATTAAATAATAAAGCGCTTTTTTAAAGTTGAACGTGCCTATATTTACCGACATTAAAACAAAATTCGCCGTTTGTGCGTTGCAGAAAACTCTGCCTTTAAGTATAAACGTGTACGCGCCCAAATATCCGCCCACGGCTATCATGGTTACAAACACCCAAAATTTTTCACATTCAAGCTCGGCGCGCTCTGCCTCTTTATTACCGCTCATTATTTTCTCCCAAATCAGTTTCCGCAGCGCCTGCTTTCACCGCCGCGTCTCTTACCGCCCCGTGGCATGTAAACATTATTACCTGACAGTTTTCCGAATATTCCCGTAAAAACTCCGCCGCCGTTTTCATTCTGCGGTCGTCATACTGCGCAAGCGAGTCGTCCAAAAATATCGGCAGCGCGCCCGAGGTTTCAAAAATTACGTTCGACAGCGCCAGCCGCAGGCTTAAATACGCCTGATCCGCCGTGCCGCTGCTTAAATAATCCGCCTCATGGCTGCCGAACTCGCCGTTTTTCTCGACATTCATATCAAACGCCTTTGAAATAAGCACCGAGCCGTATGCGCCGAGTGTCAGCCTTGCAAAAATATCCGCCGCCTTTTTCTCCAGCGCCGAGCCGTAGCTGCCGCGAAGCTCGGCAAAGCTGTTTTGCAAAATTTCAAGCGCCGTATCCGCCGCGCGGCAAAAATCCTCCTGGCGGCTTATTTTCTCTGTCAGCTCTTTAATTTCCGATTTAAGCGTTTCGGGGTCTGGCGCGTTTTTAAGGCTTACCCGGTCCTCCGTTTCTGCCGCTGTTAAAGCGTTGCGCTTTTTGGCAATTTCCGCCGCAAGGCTTTCATATTCCGCCTTAATGCCCTCAAAATCGGTATTATCCGCAGTTTCGGGCAGTGCCGCTAATTTTTCGCGCGCCTCATCATAAGAAATATTGCCGAGGTCGCGCGCCAAATAATTAAGCCTTTGTTTTATCTGCTTTAATTGCTCCGCCTTTTCGCTGAGTGTATCAAGCCCGCGCGCAATTTCCTCTATGCTCGCTGCGGGTTTATAATTGCCGTAAAGCTCAAAAAGCGTTTTTTCGGCGGCTTTACATGCAGTTTCCAACTCATCCTTTGCCCTTTCGCTTTCAGCCAGCAGCTTTTTCTGGTTTTCAAGCGCCGCCGCTCCCATTCCGAGCGAGGTGTTTATCGCCTCAAGCCGTGCCGATAAAAGAGAAATTTGCTGTAAAACATCCGCCCTATCCGTATTAAGCCTTTCAGTCTCTGTTTCAAGGGCTTTGAGTTTATTTTCATACTCGGCAAGCGCGCGCTTATCCGCAGGGCGCAAAAGAAAGCTCAAAAGCGCCGATACCGCCGCCCCTGCGGCAGGTATTAAAGCAACGCTCTGCATTCTAAAGGCAAAAAGCAGCAGCGCCGCTAAAAGTGCAAAACCCGCAACCGTAATAAATACAATATTTATGCCGCTCTTTTTCCGCTTAACATCATTTTCGGTCGCTTTAAGGCTTTCCGCGCTCTTTTTATTCTCGGAAATATTATTTTCAATTTCCGCTTTTTTATTATTTAAACCGTCAATTTCCCTTTCAAGGCTCTCGGCTTTTTCCCTGCCGCCCTTATCCTCGGCGGTTTCGGTGCTGTCTTTAAGCCTTTGCACCTCGGCGGTCTTATCCTTTAATTTTTCGGCGGCGGTTTCAAGCTTTGCAAGACCATATTTTACCTTACCCACATACAAATCGTCTATTACCCCGCCGTCAGCCAAACGCAGCTCTTCTTTTGCCTTTTCAAGCTCCTCCTTGGTTTCAAGCATTTCCTTAAGCTTTGCGGCGCTGCGTATATCCTGCTCGGCGTCAATTTTCGCTTTAAGATATGCCGCGCGCTCGGTTTCCTTTTCAAGCGTCGCCTTAATACGGTCGGCGTTTTTTCTGTATTCCGCGTGCCTTTCGTATACGTGCTCCGCCTTTTCAAGCTCGTCGTTCAGCAGTGCCAGCCGCTTTTTGTTTTTATCGCACTCCCCCGCTCTGCCGCTTTTGGAAATAAGACTTAAGCGCGCCTTTTGCAGCCTGTCGCTTACCGTGTTAAAAGATACCGATTCATCCCCCGTAGTTACCATATTAGATAGCTTGGAGTTTATTTCGCTCTCGGCGGACGCGTCGCTTTCCGCCTTGCCGAACTGCCCCACAAAAACGCTCCGCTCAAAGGCGGCGGCGGAAAGCCCGAAAAACCTGCTCCCCACATCGCCCGATAAGCTCTCGCGCGTGCCTGCCGACATATCGGTAAGGGTTATTTTATCACTTGAATTGGTTTTGCCAAATTCCCGTTCTAAGCGGTAGCTTCTGCCGCCGTGTTCAAAATCAATGCTGCCGGCTGCCCTTTCCCCGCTCCACGGGGCGTATTTTTTGCGCGGATTTTTAGCAAGGGCGGAAGACCCGCGCTCGCTGCCGTAGAACATCATTTTAATAAAGGTCATAACCGTGGTTTTGCCGTTCTCATTCTCACCGTATATCACGTTAAAGCCGTCTTCAAAATCCACCGTTTTGTTTTTAAGCCCGCCGAACGCGGCAATATATACCCTTTTAATTTTCATCGCAGCTCACCTCGCCGTCAAACGCCTTTAGACCTAATTTCAGCGCCTCTTTTAAATTTTCTTTTTCTTCCTTCTCTGCTGCGTTCAGCCTTGAAAGCATATTTTTAACGAACAGACCCTTTAAAGAAATTTCGCGCGATAATTCATCATAATTAACGGGCGATTCGGTTTTATCCCGCAGCTTTACAAAATAAAGGGCGCCCAGCCTGCCCTGAATTTCCGCCGTGTTTACGTCCGCTGTGCCCGTAAGTTCTATCTTAAACAGGTTTTCGGCGTAATTTTCGCCGTATTTTTCTTTTAACACGGCAAGAATTTTTTCCGCCGCCGCGGCGTTTGTTTCGCTGCCCGTAACGTCAATTTTTTCATAAAGGCACATTCTGCGCGCCGTCGGCAGAAATTCAAGGCGATTTTCCCCTTTTGATATTTCGCCCATATAAACGCCCTTTTCGCCCAGCTCGTCAAAGCCCATACCCTCGGGACAGCCTGAGTAAGCGAAAAACGTTTTGCCGAGCCGCTGTATTTTGGTGCGCTTGTGTATGTGCCCCAGCGCTATGTAATCCATTCCGCTGCTTTCAATAAACCTTGGGGTGACGGAATTATAAGGCGAGCCCATATCGCCGCGCATATCCCCGTGCAGCACCATTAAATTTATATAGTCGTCATCGGGCGGGGCAAGCGAAAAACGCTCCTCACCCGCCATATACACGCTTTCAAACGACCTGCCGTACACCCGCAGCTTTATATCGTCAAAGGTTATGCAATCGTCGGTAACCCCCAAAACATAAAGATTTTGCGGCAGCTTTCGGGTTTTAAAGAGCGACTCCGCCGTCAGCGGGTCGTGATTTCCCGCGGCAAATACCACCTTAATATCAGGCACTGCGGTTATTTTGGCAAACACAGGTGCAATAAGCTCCTCGGGCACGTTATTTGAATCAAAAATATCCCCCGCTGCGGCTATAACCTGCACGTTTTGCTCCCGTGCCGTATCAATTATACGCTCAAAAGTCATAAGCGTTTCATATCTTCTCATATTCGCGCCCGCGCCCAAAAAGCTCTGTGCGGCGCCTATATGTATATCGGCTAAATGCAGAATTTTAACACTGTTCAAAGCACATCATCCCCTGCTTTTTAATATAACATTTTTACAGTGATTTCGCAAGTATGTTTTGACTTTAATGGTTTAATGTGTTAAAATAAATTTATAATGAATTGAAAGAAGTCTGAAGTATGGAAAAAAACAATTCAACCGACCAGCTTTTTGAGGCTGTTTTAACCCTTAAAAACAAGGAAGAATGTTATAAATTTTTCTCCGATGCCTGCACGCCTAAAGAAATTCAGGCAATAGCGCAGCGCTACACGGTAGGAAAAATGCTTTACAATAAGGCGGTTTACAGCGAGATTATAGAGGCTACAGGCGCCAGCACCGCCACCATAAGCAGGGTAAGCCGCTCTATAAACGAGGGCTACAAAATGGTTTTTGAAAGGCTAAAGCAGGAAAATGAGTAACTACGACCGCTTTGCCGAGGTTTACGACCGCCTTATGGACGATGTGGACTATAAGGCGCGCACCGATTATTTGCTCTCGCTTTTTGAAAAGCACGACCGCCGCCCCACCCTGCTTTTAGACCTCGCCTGCGGCACGGGCGGGTTTTCAAATGAGTTTGCAAAGCGCGGTGCCGACGTTATAGGGGTGGATATTTCGGAGGAAATGTTAGCATCAGCGCGGCAAAATTCCGCCGAGTGCAAAACCGACGTGCTTTACCTCTGCCAGCCCGCCGAGGAATTAGACCTTTTCGGCACGGTGGACGGCGCTGTTTGCTGCCTTGACAGCCTTAACCACATAACCGATTATTCCGCTTTTTGCACCGCGATTTCAAAGGTATCGCTTTTTCTTGAAAAGGACAGGCTTTTTATTTTCGACCTCAACACCGTTTTCAAGCATAAGCACATACTGGCGGATAATACGTATGTTATTGACCGCGAAGACGTTTACTGCGTATGGCAAAACGAGACAGACCCCGAAACGCTTGAAACGGATATATCGCTTGATTTCTTTATAAAGGACGGGGACGTTTACCGCCGCAGCGGCGAAGAATTTTCAGAGCGCGCCTATTCCGACCGTCAAATTGATGAAGCGCTTATATCGGCGGGGCTTGAAAAGGTGGCTGTGTATGAGGATATGACCCTCTCGCCCCCTAAAGACACAACCGAGCGTGCAATATATGTCACAAGAAAAATTTAATTCGACTATAAACCCCGAGAGTCAGTTTGAAAGACTTTCGGGGCTTTACTATTTTATCAGTTCTTTTAGCGGTCCGATATCCCGATCATTTCTGACGGTAATAAACCTAATATTTTCATACTCGGACGCAGGCTGCTCCTCAAACACTTCCTTGTTTATTAAAATCGCAGCCTTTAAATACTCATTACACCTTTCAATTTCCGATTCCACGGTGTCTTGAATTTCCGCGTGGGAAAATCCCGCTCCTCTTGCTATAAAAAAATATTCCCCCTGCCTGTCTCCCGGAGCGGAAGCCTCCTTTAAAAAAGAAATTTTTACGCCGAATTTTTCAAATTCAACATCATTGCCTTCAATTCTGCCGCAAACCACATAATATGCTTCATGATGAATCAGTGAGTCCCTATCATTGCCGAGGTCCCGGGATAAAATCTCCTCAACGCTATTGAAATTCAGTCCGAAATCAGCCAAAAAGCCAAGCAGCTCGGGGTTTCTTTTAATATGCTCGTAAAAATTTCTGCAATCCCGACATTCGCACGAATAGATATGCTCTGTGTAGTATTTTTCGGTCTCCTCTTTATCGAAAATAATTTCGGCAGAACCGATTTTAGCAGTTTCAAAAGACATAATAAGACCCACTGTTCATTTTAAAATTATACCATACACATCCGAAAAATGCCAGCCGCATTTTATTATGATTTTTAAGCATAAGGACATACCGTAGCGCAATACATATATTATATACGGAGAAATTCACAAAAGCGATTGCTTCTACCCGCATAAACCTTTTCCGCACGTGCAAAGCAATGTGTATACACCGCATATTTTAAGAAAAATCAAAAAAATATAAAAAAGTTCTTGACAAACAGGTTATGTTATGGTAAGATAATGTTCGTCGCCGGTGAGTGATATGCAAACCGGGCGGTACACATGACGGGAGCATAGCTCAGCTGGGAGAGCATCTGCCTTACAAGCAGAGGGTCACAGG
>OHBM01000854.1_pt1 | contig 24031 bp, 18 predicted proteins | sample 1577251 | NCBI WGS metagenome assembly OHBM01 (sample SAMEA3541557, study PRJEB24748) | human gut metagenome | biome: human gut; feature: human-associated habitat; material: faeces | place: China | collected 2012 | reverse complement strand
ACCGAAGCAATTTGCAGCAGATTTACAGTCTGTCCCCTTTGGCCACTCGGGAATCCATCCATGTCAGGCAAAGTGCCCTAACAATGTGAAATTGTAGCATATGTTCACACAAATTGCAAGATATTTTTTATTATTTTAGTGTAAAAGTTCAGCCATAGGATGACAAAAGCAACGATTGGGTGCTCGCGCTCAAAGCGTGCTAACGCAACTTTACGAATGGTGCAGGCTGAACTGCTTCAATATAGTACAGATAAAAAGGATACTGCGCCAGCTGCATCTGCCCGTAATCAGTCACCCGATATCCATCCTGCTGTAATCCGGCAACAGTCTCATCGCTCATGGCATCTGGTGTAAAGTACCAGAATCTGTCGGATTCTGCCTGGTTGTAATTGCCGTTTACGATCTCATTATCAGGGTAATAATAATACAGTACTGTCCATCCCAGATGTTTCACTCCGTTGGTGACCATCTGCACATCCTCTTCGGGCGTGCCGATCAGGTCCAGGGTCTTGTCAGTCTCTACCTTCTGCTGTTCATAACTGTCATAGCATTCCCGGTAATTCTGTATTCCCATGCCAAACATTACAAGCAGTAACAGCACAAACAGCAATCGGGCTGACAGCTCCAAGCCCTTCCAGGACCGGTTCTCCAGCTCCGTCACCTGTTCCAGCAGACGGCTGCTGCCGATGACCAGCATCATGATCGCCACTGCACTTAACGGATACAGATATCTCTGTGCCAGCATCGGAGCCATTACAACACTCAGCAGATACGCAAATGCCAGCGTTCCCAGGATCGTGCAGGCACCTACCACCATGGCGTAAGTTTTGTCAGACCATCTTTTCACTGACGGCTTCTGCAGACGAATACCCTCTTCTTCCATGGAAAACAGGGAAGAATCCGCCACCAGCGTCACTATCAGCAATACTAACAGCAACGGAAATACGATTACATTCATCCTCCTGCCGCCCATGACGATCTCCAGGCTCTTATCCAGCCCGAGGATCTCCGTCATCCACCAGCCTCCGCTGACGGTCCGAAGACCCGCATAGAGGAAATACAGCCAGGGTGCATAGCCGATGAAAAAAGCTACGATCGCCAGCACACCCTTTTTCCAGGTCTTACCACGATATTTGATCCACACTGCCACTCCGGTGAAAAACATCATAATTCCCACCGCTACCAGTGCATAATAATGCGAATATGCCGCAGCCAGTGCCCACAGCACCATTCCCACCCAGGTCTTCCTGCTGCCGTCTGCAATAACCCGGTAAGAGCAATAGAAACAGCCCATGACACATAAAAATGCGAGCGCATACATACGCACTTCCAGATTATATTCCAGGCACGCCTGTCCCAGTCCGGAAATCGTCAGGAAAAATGCAACAGGCAGCATACCAAAACGCTTCCGCACCACAGTCAGCGCCAGCACCAGTCCAATGACAAAAGGCACCAGGGATGCCAGATGGAATACCGGAACGCTGAATCCGAACAGTGTTCCGAACAGTTTCAGCCAGTAATAATACAGCGGCGGATGATTGTCCCAGTAATACATTACCTGAAGGATACCACCGACGCTCTTGTGTGCAGTATTTGCAGAAAAAGCTTCGTCGCCCCACAATACACGGTCGGACATCATGCTGAAATTCAGGTACACCATAAAAGCTGTGGCTGCCAGCATCACTGCCGGGGCTATGTATCTGCAGATGATCTTCCATACTTTGCTGTCTGCGATTTTCCCGAACGCCTTCCGGATCTTCTCATGTTTGCCGGCTTTCGCCTCTTCCACGAACAATTCGCAGATGGTATATGCCAGCATGATGCAGATCTCCAGGATCAGCACTTTGACTGCATATTCTCTGGATTCGATGAGTTTTCTCCAGATCGTATTGTCATCATTGCCGGTCAGGGAAAGCAGCACCCAGGGTCCAAAAAACATGATCATCAGGCACGATGCATAACGAAGAACATACCCTCCTTTACTGCCGGTTACTGCTTTCCCGGTGCTTCCGTTATTTTTTAAAACATATTGCCGCCAGATCCCTAAGGATACTAACGGCAACAGCAAGGTAATAATGATGGTAAACATCTAAAATCCTCTCTGTCTTTGGTAAATTGTTATTCCTGCACGAATTTCAGGATCGTTGCGGAAGTCTGGGGCATCTCGATCAGGATCTTACCTGCCTTGATCTCATACTCCTCGCCTTCCATACAATATCCGTCATCTCTGGACTGTAGGATCACTTTCATCTTGCCCGTCTTGGGAGTTCCGATCTCCCATACGTGGATCTCCTTGGTGATCGGATGATAATTATTGTTGATCAGGATCGCACACTGTCCCTTGCGGTTAAAACGCCCGTAGGAGATAAAGTTATAATCATTCTCCAGCATTTTCAGGGAACCTGTACGCAGTTCCTCATTCTCTCGGCGCAGGCGGATAATATCCTTGTGAAACGCCAGCAGCACCTGATCCTCATGTCCCCAGGGATAGGTTCTCCGGTTGTCGGGATCTGTGAATCCGCAGACGCCCGCTTCATCTCCGTAGTAGATCGTCGGTGCGCCCGTCCAGGTCATCTGGATCACAACGCCCTCCCGAAATACTGCCTTATTGATGCCCTGCTCTGCAGCCTGGGGGCCTAAAGTATTGGTACGTCCCACCTTATGGTTCGTTCTCGTCAGGAAACGGGAATGATCATGGTTGGACAGTTCATTCATAGCCACCTGCCAGCTGGGCATGGAAAAACTGGAGGTATGATGCCGCATGGCTCCCCAGAAGCTCTCTGCATTACCAAGCAGGTCCTCTCTGTAATCATCGCTGTGCTTCTCCATACCGGTGAGGAACCAGGTCACAGGCTCCATGAACGCATCGTAGTTCATGACAGTATCCCATTCGTTGCCCTGTAACCAGTCTCTGGTATTACCGTAATGCTCTGCCAGAATAATAGCCTCCGGATTGGCCTCTTTTACCGCTTTCCGGAATTCCTGCCAGAAATGATGATTGAACTCCTGGCTGTGACCTAAGTCTGCCGCCACATCCAGTCTCCAGCCGTCCACATTATAAGGCGGAGATACCCATTTTTTCGCCACATGAAGAACGTAATCCATCAGTTCCTGAGAACCTTCGTAATTCAGCTTCGGCAGGGTATCATGTCCCCACCATCCGTCATAGGAATTGTTATAGGGCCATGCTGCCTGATTGTGGAAATCGAAATAATTCCGGTAAGGGCTGTCTGCGCTGACATAAGCACCCTTGTCATAGCCTTCCGCATTCTCGTAGATACGTTCTCTGTCCATCCATTTATTAAAGGATCCGCAGTGGTTGAACACGCCGTCCAATATGACTCTCATGCCTCTGCGGTGTGCCTCGGCCACTACCTGGGCAAACATCTCGTTGCTCGCCTCTAAGTTCGCCTTATTGGTCACACGGTCGATATAGCGGGACGCGAAACGGTTCTCCCGCTGTCCATCCGGAAGCAGATCACCCTCGTCGCTAACGATCTTACCCAGATGGGGATCAATATAATCATAGTCCTGAATATCGTATTTATGGTTGGATGGGGATACGAACAGAGGGTTAAAATAAATTACCTCAACGCCCAACTCCTGCAGGTAGTCCATCTTGTCCAACACGCCCTGCAGATCTCCGCCGTAGAACTCACGGACATCCATCTGCGCGGGATATCGTCCCCAGTCCTCTACACGGTGCACCGGCTCCCCGATATAGCAGTATTCATTGGTCAGCACATCGTTGGAAGGATCGCCGTTGCAGAAACGATCCGTATAGATCTGGTACATTACCGCACCTTTTGCCCAGTCGGGAGTATGGAAGCCTGGAATAATAATGAAATCATAATATTCGTTGACCTCCTGCACCAGGCCTCTCATATCGAAGATACCCGTGATCCTGCCGGTCTGTACCTCAAAATAGTAAGATACCTTCTGGTCATCCAGACGCATTACATAGGCATAATAATCAAAATCATTATCGCTCTCCACTCGTACCATAAGGTGCTTCTGCCCACCGCTTACGAGGAATATCCTGTCCACGTTGTTCCTGGCAGTACGGAAACGGATCGTCACCTCGGAATATGGTTCCGGCTCTTCCGGGATCACATACTCCGCACTTGTATCCGTAAAAAGAGCTCTCCTATTAAATACGGGTCTCATAGCAGCAATGTACTGCTGATTATATTCTGTTCGACGTAATAGCTCCAGATCCATAGTATCTATCCTTTCTGAGACTAATGTCTTACTATCTATATTATGCTCCTGCTATTCTTACCTGTGCAGCACACACATATGTAATTATACCCTTTTTCCGTACATCTGACAACAGCCTGCCTTGTTTTTGAACGGTAAAAAGGACAGTCTTGGGAGGACTGTCCTTTTTAGAGAAGGTATTTCTTTCTTATGGGGTATAGCAAAAAACTATATAATGTATTGGGGGGGTTACGAGTATTATAATAGCATGCACCACTATTTTTGACTATTCTCAAAATTCACAAATATTACAAAAGTGCATATTTGTTTTTGTTTATTTTTCACAAAAGAGGTTTGTACAATACTACCAAATCTACGAAACACCCTCGAAAACCTTTTCCTATACGAAAAGTGCTTCAAACTCTTCTCTGTTGATCTTTTCCTTTTCTAATAGAAGCTTAGCACAACTGTGAAGTACATTCTCATGCTGCATAATAATGTCTTTTGCCTTGGTATAGCAGTCATCTATGATCCGCTTGACTTCCTTATCGATCTCACCGGAAATCTCCTCACTGTGAGCCTTGGCATGTGCCAGATCCTTACCAATGAATACTTCATCATCGTCATCATCATAGCAGATGACTCCGATATTATCGGACATTCCGTAACGGGTTACCATACGGCGGGCTGTCTTGGTGGCTTTCTTAATGTCACTGGATGCACCGGTGGTAATATCTCCGAAGATGATCTCCTCTGCGATACGTCCGCCCAAAGATACCATGATATCCTGGAGCATACGGCTCTTAGTGGCGAACATCTCATCTCTTTCCGGCAGAGGCATGGTGTAACCGGCTGCCCCTACGCCAGTAGGAATAATGGATACGGTGTAGACAGGGCCCACATCCGGCAGCACGTGGAACAGGATCGCATGACCTGCTTCGTGATATGCCGTGATCTTCTTCTCCTTGTCGGAAATAATGCGGCTCTTCTTCTCCGCACCGATTCCTACTTTGATAAACGCCCTCTTAACATCTTTATTCGCGATAAAGGAGCGATTCTCCTTCGCTGCGATGATCGCTGCTTCGTTCAACAAATTCTCCAGATCCGCTCCGGTGAATCCTGCGGTAGTCTGTGCGAGCTGTTGTAGATTTACATCATCTCCTAAGGGCTTATTCTTCGCATGTACCTTCAGTATTTCTTCTCTGCCGCCCACATCCGGAGTCCCTACCGCTACCTTACGGTCAAATCGTCCGGGACGTAAAATCGCGGGATCGAGAATATCCACACGGTTCGTAGCTGCCATGACAATAATGCCTTCGTTGACACCGAAACCATCCATCTCTACCAGTAACTGGTTCAGGGTCTGCTCTCTCTCATCGTGTCCGCCGCCCATACCGGTACCACGGCGTCTCGCCACGGCATCGATCTCATCGATGAACACGATACAGGGTGCATTGTGCTTCGCTTCTTCAAACAGATCACGCACACGGGATGCACCGACACCGACGAACATTTCCACGAAATCAGAACCGGAGATGCTGAAAAAAGGTACTCCTGCTTCTCCTGCCACAGCTTTCGCCAGCAGCGTCTTACCGGTTCCGGGAGGTCCCTCCAGCAGAACACCCTTGGGTATTCTCGCACCGACACCGGTGTATTTTCCGGGTTCTTTCAGGAAATCAACGATTTCCTCCAGTTCCTCTTTTTCCTCCTTCAGACCGGCTACCTGTGCAAAGGTGACGCTCTTGTCACCCATGGACATTTTGGCCCGGCTCTTGCCAAAGTTCATCATTTTACCGTTACCGCCACCGGCCTGCTGGGCATTCATCATCATGAAAAGGAATACACCCACAGCCAGTACTACCAGCATCGGCAGCATATAAGTAAGGAACCAGTTCTCTCTCTCAATGTCATTCACTACGGGGTCAAATCCGTACTCGCGGACCAGTGTCTCCAGCTCGGTGATATCCGTAGCATACAGCTTATGATTCAGTCCGTTCTTCATCTGGATCTCCAGATAGCCGGTAGGGGCTTCTCCATTCGGCTGTATTACGATCTCCGATACATTTCCGGCATCCAGATCCGCGATGAATTCTGCTCTGGTGTATTCTTCTTCCCGGTTACTCAACAGGTTAAGTCCTACGATCACCATGACCAGAAGTATGATAAATATAAAATATGAGTTAATTGTTCTGCCGTTTTGTTTCAACTTCACGGGCCTCCTGCATCTTCGTATTACTTAATCGAATTCTACCACACCGATGTAAGGCAGATTACGATATCTCTGATCATAATCCAGACCGTAGCCCACTACAAATTCATCGGGAATATTAAATCCGGTATAATCTACATGAACATCGATGACTCTTCTCTCCGGCTTATCCAACAGGGTGCACAGACGTAAGGAAGCAGGTCCTCTGTCACGAAGCATCTCTAACAGATAGCTTAAGGTTCTTCCGCTGTCTACGATATCCTCTACTACGATAACGTCCTTATCCTTCAGGGATTCATCCAGGTCTTTTACGATCTTTACCACACCGCTGGACTTGGTGTCGCTGCCATAGCTGGATACAGACATGAAATCCAGAGATACGGGAACGGTGATACGTTTTGCCAGTTCACACATGAAGAAGCTGCCGCCCTTCAATACGCATACAAGGTGTACCTGCTTACCCGCATAGTCCTTACTGATCTGTTCTCCGATCTCCTGAATTCTCTTATCTACTTCCTCTTCTGTCAACAGTACTCTGATATGTTCTGCCATTTTCTTTTGTCTCTTCGCTCTTAGGCGAACTCCTTTCTTATTAATTGTACCTTTAAAATACGTTTTGTATTCTCCGTAACTTTATAATATTCGCTGATGCGATATCCCATGACCCACAGCACGTGATCTTCCTCCGCCAGGATCGGCAGTCTGTCACGTTCCTCCCGTGGAATTTTCTGATCGACAAAATAGCTTTTTAATGATTTACGGATCATTCCTCCTCTGCCGTCTGCAATGGTCAGATAGTCTCCTGTCTGCCTTGTACGTATCGTTGGACATTTTTTTATTTTATCATAATCAAACCATTTCGTATACTGATTTGTGGGAACTTCTTGGTTTTTTTCAGATCCATGAGGCACCTCACATACAGAATATTGCAGTGTTCCCAGGGTGCATTCCACTGTTTTCATCTGTCCGGGAACCATATCCGGATCCCACTGCTGCCAGAGCGGCATTACAACAGCAGTCTGCATGCCACTGTCCGTTTTTTTCGTTATCTGACTCGTCTGTATCGTCAGGATGACCTGTTCATATTGCCGCCTGCCGCGGATTCCGAAGGGAAGACAGATCGTCCGGTTTCCTTCCTGTGTAAACAATGTCAGAAGTTCCGCAATATGCTGATAGGTGATGTCTTTCTGCCCGGGGGAAAGTCTTTTTACCTCTTCATACAACATTCTTTTACGAATCACCGGATGCAGCGTCAGAAAAGGTTCCACCGCGATATACACCTCTTGTGCCCGACTGCTCACATCCGGCTGCTGCGCACTGCCCGGAGCCTTTATGCTCCGTATGCATCGGTTCACCGCCTCCGCCGTCTGAAGCTCCAGATAATCTTCCGTCTCTGCCAGCAGCTCCGCTGTCTGGTTCATATGTGTCACGCAGCCCCGCGCAATATTCTGCTCCGCATAGGGTAAAATATGATGCCGGATCCGGTTCCTGGTGTAATCGTCCTCATCGTTGGTAGCATCCTTACAGTAGAAAATTCCCTGCTGTGTTAAAAAATCCTCGATCTCACATCTCTCGAGACACAGGATCGGTCGTATGATGTTATCCCGCACCGGCAGTATGCTCGCCAGTCCCCGGATTCCACTGCCCCGAAACAGATGAAACAGCTGGGTCTCACTGCGGTCGTTGCTGTTGTGCGCCACAGCAATTTTCGTGGCCCCCCAGTCCTGCGCCGCCTGTTCAAAGGCTTCATATCTTGTTCTGCGTCCGGCTTCCTCCTCGGAGATTTTCTCCCGTCCGGCTCTGTCCCGTATATCCGCCTGAGTTAGGAAATAGGGGATTTTCCTTTCCTCGCAGAGCTTCTCCACATACCGGGCATCCTCTCCTGCCTCGGCACGGATCCCGTGATTCACATGTACCACAGCAATATCGATGGGACATATTTTCTGCCATTCCAGCAACAAAAATAAGAGGCAAACCGAGTCTGCCCCTCCGGAGACGCCTGCCACCACACGATCGTGCGCCTGCAGCATACGGTGTTCTCTGATATATGCAAATACTTTTTCTCGCGTATCCATCCATGTATTCATGTTTTTACTCTATCCTAATTATGCCGAAAAATCAAGGCAGCAATCACGTATTCTCCCACAAGCACAGCACAAACACCGTCATATCATCCCGGATCCTGCCCCCACAGCTGCATATGGCATAAGAAAGTATCTTCTCTGCGATCTCCTGGGGATTCTGTTCTTCCAGCATATCGATCCTATTCCGCATACGCTCCTCACAGTCATCTTCCAGTGCATCCAGCACGCCGTCCGTCATCATGACTAACATTTCTCCCGGTTTCAGCGTCCGTATGCTCCGCTCAGTCTGTGCCTTCTGAAATATACCAAGAGGCAGACTGTCTCCGCCGATGTATTCCGTACCACTTCTTCCCTTGATAAAAGTAGCCACTCCGCCCACCTTACAGATCTCACATTCTCCGGTATACAGATCCAGACTGCAGATATCCACAGTAGGATGATCTCCCTCTTCGTTTTGGGCATATAATGCGGAATTCAACATATTTACAGAAGCTTCCGTATCGAATCCGGCTTCCAGCATTTTCTCCATGAGATCCAATACCCTGCCACTTCCCCGGCCGGCATCTTCCCCGGCGCCGGTGCCGTCCGACAGTAACAGTATCAGCCTGCCCTTTTCCGACTCCAGCATCGTATACTGATCGCCGGAGACTTTCTCTCCCTCTTTCAGTGCCCGGCTCACACCGGTGAGGGCTACATATCCCGGTTCCTCCGTGAACAGGAAGCAATGGGGCTCCTTTTCGATCAGATAAGGACTCCCCGGCGATGGCTGCAGACGCTTCCCCAATAGTACCGTCAGCATATCCGCCGCCTGCGAAGCTTTGCATCCGGATCGTTCCGTGGAAAGTGTCATACTGATGCCTCCCGGTATGCTCTTTTTCCGGACATAACATAATTCCCTTGCCTGGATTCCCTCACTACCAAACGCCTGCGTCAGACTTTTTCTTTTTTTCTCTTCTAACGGAAGGTAGACCAATTCCTCTCCGGCGACCCGTTCCATGATCCTGGCCACGGTCTGTAAATGATCTCCCATGATCTGGCGGCTCTGCTGAAGCATGTATTTTTCCAGAATGCTCTGCCTGTCATCCCCGACAATCCCCACTTCCTCACAAAAACTTTTCCCCAATTCTTCAAAGCTTTCCGCATATCCCAATAATCTCTGCCTGCAGAGCATGGACACCTGTGCACACTGTTCCTGTCTCGGATTTCTCTGTTCCTTTTTCCCTATAACCATGATCCTTCCCCTTTCTGCCTTCACGATTATAGGACGGTTGTTGTTTTCTTTTTGTCAAATTTAAGGATCCGGGTACTTCATTTTTTGCGACAAAAAAAGCAGGTCAACTTAAGAAAAAGTCTCCCTGCTTATTTATCCTCCTGAAAAAGGATCTCACCCTCATACACCAGCCCCAGCTTATCCTTGGCTACTTCCTCCACATAAGCCTTGGTCTGTGTGTACTTACGGTACTCCTCGATCTGTTCTGTCCTGGTATTCTCCGCTTCGATCTGCGCGTTCAGGCCTGCGATCTGCATGTCGTATCCATCAATCTTCCGTTGTAATTCCACACTCCGCACTGCCACGACGACCATGATCATCAATACGACCAGGCTCACTAAGAACATGCTGAACCGGTTCTGGTGTCGTCTCCTGCGGTAGGCTATTCTTCTCTTTGCCATACGCGCATCTCCCTTTATAGAATATATTAAGCATTTTCCACAGGCTCGTCAACTGCTTTTTTAGCCAACTCTTCACCGCCCGCATTTTCCTGTGGATAGGGCTTAAGATGCTGTTAAGCAGTCCGGATACATATTTTACCCAAAGTGGGCTGAAGGTTTTGTGATACAGGTACATTCCCGTCAATGCACCCAGTACGGCGAACCACCGCAGATTCCCATTACTCTCCCGAAACATCAGCAGGAACACTTTCCCTGCACAATAAATCCAGAACGCGATATCCTCCAGTGACACCATGATGCCACTGTGGGCAAAAACTCTCCGCAGGATCCGCAGTATATCATATAGAAAAGTGATCTCCACACCCAGGAGAACGGCATGCAGCAGAAAAACATTCTCATTCATCAGCGGAACAGCCTGGTGAGAAGAGATTCCTGTTTTTCTCCGGATGCTGCGGTATCCGAATATACAAAGCTGTCGATCCTGCCGTCGATATCCACTTCCCCCTTATCCAGGGTCAGACGGTTCACATGAAGCTCATTTCCGCGGATCATCAGCATCCCCTGCTCCGTCTCCAGCACGATCTCCCGCAGATCAAAAGAAAGCACATCGTTTACCCCGTTCACCGTGCAGGTCCGACGATTTGTTATCGATATTTTATGCATGCGTCCTGCTGTATTTAAATCTTCCATATGTCCTCCCATCCTTGCCACACCCGTTCCATTGTACGGACTTATAGTTCATCTTATGGTACAAAATGGGAATTTATACGTACATTAAATATAACGGAACAGTTCTTTTGCTTCTTCTTTTTTCACCGTCTCCTGCACATCCAGGACTTCCACCTTAACCTCTTTATTACCGAAAGAGATGGTGATGATGTCTCCCTCTTTTACGTTGGCGGATGCCTTCGCGGGCTTGTCATTGATCAATACTCTGCCGCTGTCACAGGCTTCATTTGCCACGGTACGCCGCTTGATCAGACGGGATACCTTTAAATATTTATCTAATCTCATGTTCCTATCCTCTTAATTCGTTCACAGATACAAAAGAGACCCGAAAGGTTGTCCTCTCGAGTCTCTGAAAATTCAGCTTCTATTAAGCGTTCAGCATATCCTTTAATGCCTTACCAGCCTTGAACTTAGGAGCCTTGGAAGCAGCGATCTTCATAGGCTTGCCGCTCTGAGGATTTCTACCCTCTCTTGCTGCTCTGCTGGATACTTCGAAAGTACCGAAGCCAACTAACTGAACCTTACCATCCTTCTTTAACTCTTCAGCAACAACATCGGTGAAAGCCTTTAATGCCTTCTCTGCGTCCTTCTTGGAAAGACCAGCCTGATCAGCCATAGCTGCAACTAATTCTGTTTTGTTCATATTGAACTCCTCCTATAATGAGTTTTCGTGATTAAATTTACGCTCGAAAATAGTTCTTTTGAAACGTCTATAAATATATATATCTGTTTTTATCCCTTTTGTCAAGGCATTTCCGCATATTTACGGCATTTCTCACGCCTTTGTAACGATTACTCCGATGCCGATGTACTTGCCACCAGATCTACGAAGGAATAGGACACATCCTTCTTCTCTTCGTCCACCTGTACGGTATAACTCCTGGTCTCATATCCGGACTTGCGCAGGGTGATCACATGGCTTCCCGAAGTCTTTTTGAAACTGCAGGGTGAGATTCCCACGTAATTGCCATCGAGATATACTTCCACTTTCTCCGGTGCATCGATATGTACCCGGTAATAAGTCGTTGTAGTATCTGATGTAGCGGAAGTCGCAGTAGACGATGTCGAAGCCGAACTGTCCGTGCTCTCATCGCTATCGCTGTCCGAATCTACCTTGTCCAGCTCCACATCCACGCCTGCTGACTCCTGGGCTACCCGTAGATACTGGGTCAGAGATTTATAGCCGTCCGCCTTCGCTATGATCTGATGGATGCCATATTCCAGCGTGATGGGCTGGGAGGGATCCGCCTGGCTACCGTCGATATACAGTTCCGCGCCGGAAGGATTCATAGAGAACAGCACCATACCGTACTTCGCCTCGGCGACCTCGAGATCCCCGATGTCCAGCGCGGTCTCTTCATTACGGTTGATCACCACATTTTTCGTGCCGCCTCCGCCGTTATAGCTGATATCCACCTGATAACTGCCCTCAGGCACCGTCACCAGCATGTCCTCCGTGATCCGGACGATCTGCTCCTGCCCGATCTCCAGCCATCCGCCGATAAAATTTTCATCATTTACCAGTCTGAGATACCCATGTCCCTTCTCCACCGTTACGCTGAGTACTGTGGTGTCTATCCCATGAAAAGTCAGGATATCGGAAGGGTTGAGATCCATTTCTTCGATACTGTGTCCCTGGGAAAAATACCGGGTATCCCGTGACAGTTTGAAGACTTCTTCCCCGATGGTCACTTCCCGGCGTACGGTATTCAAATCATAGCGCTCCACATCATCATACTGCCATGCCGACCGGGACAGCTGCAGAGTTGTCAGATGCTTCTTCGTCTTCAGAAAAGTTACATCCACGATATCGCCTTCTCCCAGCTGCTCCAGAGAGATTGCCTTGCCGTATTTGTCCATATAGCACGTAGTCCCGTCCATGGACAGGGTATATTGCTTCCCAAGATCCAGATTCAACAATGTGACAGTATTGTCAACACTGTTGATATCCACCAGTACCGCTGTATCCGCCGAATCATAGCTGTCCGGATTCGTCACCACGAAGCCGGTATCCACTCTGTCGGATTCTTCCGTTGTCTGCAATGTTACTGTGTCCTGTACATTTCCTGCAGTAGATGCCTGCCCGCAGCCACTTATTGCCAATACTGTCATAAGCAAAATACATGTTATTTTCTTCCTGTATCTTACGTTCATGCCTTTGTTCCTTCCCGGTGCCTTACGGCTCCATGATTCGCAGGAATCGTTTTCTGGCAGTCTCCTGCTCTAACAGGTGCTCTAGCTTCTCCTGATTTTTCTCCGGTATCCATGCCTTTCCCGAATTATAATAGAAGTTAACGATCTTCCACAGTTTCTCCGGATAAGACAGTCGATAATACAGATCCCTCTTCTCCGTAAGAGTAAGCGGTCTGACTTTCTCGTAGCTTTCCAGTAGTCCGATTCCCAAACTTCGGTCCCATTCACTTTTTTCCAATAATTTTCGCAGGATATGATATAGATCTCTCACCGGACCGTCTGCCTGGCATTTTTCAAAATTCACCAGGAAAAAGTCTCTGTCCTGCCGCAATATATTATGATACTGATAATCGCCGTGGCAAAAGGTTACGTTTGCTTCGGCATCCTGTGCCGCCACAGTCTCCTCTTCCAGCGCTTTCCACTCGTTACTGACCTTCACCGCTTCCTCTAAAAAAGAATCCAGTACGGCTGCAAGACGAATCTCGAACCAGGTCTTCTGGCTTCGCTGTTTTAAGAATTTCCGGGCGCGTTTCAGTTCTCTGTTATGCTTCTCATAATCTCTGCTGGGAAGATATCTCTCTATTTTAGGTGCCGGTTCGTCCTCCGTCTCCGGAAATACCGGTCGAAATTCCAGATCTCCATGAAGTCTTGCCAACAGCCCCATGGCTTCCATGCATTCTTCCCTGTCACGGATGTTACATTCTCTGCCTTCCCACCAGGTCTTCAGAATATATCTGACACCGTCCCTGTCCGTGACCGACAGTGCACCCTCTCTGGTGGCAAGCAGTCTCTCCGCAGAGATATTCCCACAAGCCTCCAGATGCTTTAGCACCTGTTCCTGCAGACGCAGCTGTTCCTCGCGTCCTGTATATTCCTTGAAGATCAGGCAGCCCTGCTGTGTATCGCACAGAATCGCCCCCCGCCCTTTTCGGGTACGCAATACCTCTATCTCATACTGCTCCAGCAGTGCCACCGCTCTGTCATTCACTTACAACCCCTCCTAAGATATGTACTTAACCGGTTTGACGGTTCCTACGCTATCTTATGAGAGATCTTATAAAAGTATGCTCACTCTTTGCCTGCTGCCAGTTCGCCCGCCTTTTCCAGCAGCTGTTCTCTGGTATTCTGCTCCGGGTGCTCTAAGACCAGTTCCAATAGCTTCTGCAGCATATCGCCCAACTCCCTGCCGGGCTTCATTCCCATAGCAATGAGATCTCTGCCGGTGACAGCCAGCGTTTTCAAGGATACGCACTGCTTTTTCTCCAGCATCTCTTCATATAACTGCTTCCAGAGCTCCAGGTTCTTAAGCTTCTCTGCCCGCAGATAATCGCTCTGTGCCAGGATATCCGCCTGTCTCACCGGGAACAATAGCGGGAAGATGTCTTCCCCGATCTTATTCACAGCCCGGCGCACGATCCGCAGATCAGGTGTCACATCATTACCATAATCATGATATCTTACCAGACGGGTCACCACTGCCACTGTATCATTATCAAATCTGAGTCTCCTCAGGATCCTGCGTGCCATCTCCTCACCCACTGCTGGATGTCCGTGGAAATGGGTGGTGCCGTTTTCATCCACGGTAAGTGTCTCAGGCTTGCCGATATCATGAAGCAGCATAGCATACCTCAGATTCTTCTCAGGTGCGATCTCTATGAGGGCATGTAAGGTATGCTCCCCTACGTTGTATTTATGGTGCTTATGCTTCTGAGGAGTCTCCATCATGGCATCGAATTCCGGCAGGATCACCTTCGTGACACCCATGTCATAAGCATCTCGCAAGGTGTCAGGATGAGGGGAGATCAGCAGCTTGGTCAATTCCACCTGGATCCGCTCCGCACTGATCTTCTGCAAAGTGGGTGCCAGCTTCCGGATCGCCGCTTCGGTGTCCTCGTGGATCTCGTAGCCTAACTGCGCAGAGAAGCGGATAGCGCGCATGATGCGCAGGGCATCCTCTCCGAAACGTTCCTCCGGATTGCCCACGCAGCGGATCATCTTCGCCCCGATATCCTGTAAGCCACCGAAGATATCGATCAGACCTTCTGTTTCATTATATGCCATGGCATTAATAGTGAAATCCCGGCGTTTTAAATCTTCTTCCAGATTCGGGGTAAAAGTGACCTCCCTGGGATGTCGGCTGTCTTCGTATTTTCCATCCACGCGATAAGTGGTGACCTCGAAGCCCTCTTTGTCCAACATGACGGTCACTGTACCGTGCTGGATCCCGGTGTCGATGGTACGACGGAACAGCGCCTTCACCTGCTCCGGTCTCGCCGAAGTGGTAATGTCCCAGTCCTCCGGGCATCTACCCAGGATGGAATCCCGCACGCAGCCGCCTACCACATAGGCTTCAAACCCTGCATTCTGTATAGTCTCTATGATATATTTCGCTTTTTCAGGTATTTGTATCTGAATCATATATATCCTCTTTTGCAAAAATCACACACGCTCATTGCTCTGTGATTTTCGCTTGTTACTGCTTTGTGTCTATTGTTTGTTTCTAAGAAAGGCTATTCCTTCTCCGGTTTCATGATAAATTTATCGATGACCTCCACCAGCCCGTCCTCATCGTTAGTACCTGTGATGTAATCTGCAGCTTCCTTGACCGCCGGCTGGGCATTTCCCATTGCTACGCCGGTTCCCGCATATTCGATCATGGAGATGTCGTTGTAGCCGTCACCGCAGCAGATCGCATTCTCTCTGGTCAGTCCCATACCCTCCAGCATGTGATCGAGAGAGGTCGCTTTATTCACATCCTTGGGCATGATCTCAATGAAATAGGGCTCGGAACGGTAGATGCTTGCCACATCGTTGTATTTTTCCTGCAGCTGTTTCTCAAGTTCGGGAGCAATCTCTTCCGGTGCCGTCATCAGACATTTGTTGATATCAAAATCTACGTAGGATACAAAATCATCCACCACTTGAATGGGGATTCCGTTAATCCTCGCTTCTAACTGCACATATTTATCCGGCTCAAATGCAGAGATGACTCCCTCTCCCTGATAGGTGATCAGTCCGCATCCATTCACTTTGGCGAATTCGTACAATCCGGGCACAATGGACAGGGGCAGTGTTCTCTGATAGACCACTTTTCCTGTTTTACATTCCACGATGCGGGCTCCATTAAAGGACAGAAGATATCCGCCGTATTTTTTCAACTCCAGTTCCTCTTCACATTTCCGCATACCGGGCGTGGGACGTCCGGAAGCCAGGATCACCTTGTGTCCATGCTGTAAAATATTCCAGATTCCCTGTTTGGTAGCTTCTGTAATCTCTTTTTTTGAATTGGTCAGTGTTCCGTCAATATCCAGTACCAGAACCTTTTCCTGCATGTATATTCATACCTTTCTCAAAGTTATTCTCTGTTCAGCTCACGTAACCGGCAAAGTCACATTATCATGTTTTCCGCCATTTTTCGACTATCTTTGCTCATAATCTAACAGTACCTGTCTCTTCTGCTTGCGCAGTGAAACAGGTACTTGTCTGTTGTCTATGTTCTGTTCCCCGGCAAGCCTTACTGTGCCTGTGTTGCGGTCTCTTCGGTAGCAGCGGTCTGCTCCTCGGTGATCTCCTGAGTCTCTGCTGTTGCAGTCTCAGCAGCTGCGGATTCCTCCGCCTGCACCTTCAGATAATTCAGCTTACCCTTGGGATCCTCTACAGTTACATCTGCGGTAATATCCTGCACATGCTGACTCATTGTATCGGATACCAGCGTATTCTTGATGTTGATCTTCCACTCGGGCTGATCCTGTCCGATGTAGTAAAGTACATAGGTGGTGTCACTGACAGTGATGGCTACGGTATCTCCTGCCTGACGGCTGCTGTCGAAGATCCAGTTGCTCAGCTCCTCTGTCATACCGGTCTTGGTTACCTGCTCGAACAGACCGCCGTTCTCTACTGCGGAAGTATCCTGTGTATACTTCTTGCACAATTCTGCGAAGCTGTCCTCGGTAGCTGCACCGTTCTTCCACTCCTCCAGGATCTCTTCACCGGTCTTATCCTCGGTGGGAATGATCACACGTACATCTGCGGAAGGAGTCTCATCCAGATATCTCTTCTCAAATGCCACGGCATAGTAGCAATGGCTGTTGTCGTTGGTAATGACGGTGGTGTCTCCTGCCTTTCTGGCATCATCGAACAGCCAGTCGGAGATCATGTAGTTCACGGAAGACTTCTTCTCATTCTCATGTGCTTCGCCGTCTTTTGCCACGGTCTGCTCTGCATCATCAGCCAGCACCTTGGCATCATCCATGGCTTTGGCGATCTCAGCATCGGAAGGCTGATAAGCGGTATCCTGTGTAGTGTCAGTAGCTGTGGTTCCATCGGTGGTGCCTGTGGTATCGGCAGCAGTCTCCTCTACGGGATCGGCCAGTTCGGTAGGCTCGGTGGGCAGATCAGCTTCGATCGTGGTCAGGCGGTAGTCTACGGAATCGTAGGTTGCCTTATTTTCCTCATAATAGCTCTGGATCTCATCATCGCTGGGAGCATTGTCCTCCTGCAGCTTCTGATAATAAGCGTTCATTACCATGTCGTTCTTCACATATTCTTCGATACGACCCATGGTTGCATAGCTTCCGTAGATGGAACGTACATATTCCTTATCAGATACGCCTGCGGCTGCAGCGGAGGTTTTGATGGTCTCCTTGAAAGTGTTGTACTCATCCGTGGTATCATAGGTGAAGCCGGCTGCTTTGGCTTCCGCCATCAGCGCCTTATTCTGCTTCAGGCTCTCTACTGCATTCTGCTCAAAATAGTCCTGCCAGGTCAGAGTATCGGAATACATCTGGGTGGACAGATCCTTGCTGGTATCCAGTCCGAAATAGCTTAAATAGCTTCCGTACTGTGTAATGTAGTTGTTCTTGGAGGTGTTGTAGACATAATCAAATTCTACCTTATTCACCTCTTCACCATTGATCACTACATAAGTCTCATGGGTTGCCAGATAGGTCCGGATCGGGAAAGATGCCACCAGGCATACCAGAGCAACGAGGAATACGATCCCGACTGCCGTGCTGATGCGCTCTTCCTTTTTCTCCTTTTCCTTCTCCTCTTTACGCTTCTGTACCTTACGGTCATATTTTGTCATGACCTTCTGTTCTGTTTGTTCTTTTTGTTCCTTATTTTCTGTAACTTTTTCATTCTTAGACATCGCTTACATGTCTCCTTCCTAGCGTCTTAAGTCCAATGACTCCTTATTTTACCGTATTTTAGCGGAAAAAGAAAGCTATTTCACATATTTTTCAAGTTTTTCCACGATATTTTTCACACATCCGGGCTCAAAAGGACTGTCCAGTCCGACTTCTTTGATCATATTGGTGTAAAAATCACTGGCAGACAGCCGACACAGCTTCAGATAGCTCTTCCACGCCTCTGTAAAATCGGCATCCATCTTCACCTTGTACTGCAGTGCACAGGTCTGTGCCAGGCAGTAATCGATATAGTACAGAGGGTAGTCGTAAATGTGCAGCTGCTTCTGCCAGAAGCCTCCCTGTCCGAAGAAAGGATCTCCCTCGTAGTCCAGATGGGGCTTGTACTCCCGTTCCAGACGGCTCCATGCCTGTTTCCGCCCTGCCGGGGTCAGCTCCGGGTGTTCATAGACGATATGCTGGAACTCATCCACCATACAACCGTAAGGAATGAACGCAGCCGCATCCTCCAAATGCATTTCCACGTAATCCTGCGCTCTGTCACCGAAGAACAGGTTCATCCACTTTTCCGTGAAAAATTCCATGGACATGGAATGAATCTCTGCGGTCTCCATGCCGATATCCGCATGCTCTCTGATAGGATCCTGTGCAGCGAGATACCCCTGGAACGCATGACCACACTCATGCGTGATGACGTCCACATCACCGCTGGTACCGTTGAAGTTGGCGAAGATAAACGGTGCATGATAGAGGGGCAGATAGGTCATGTAACCGCCTGCCTTTTTCGTCTTGCGTCCCAGGACATCAAATAACTGGTTTTCCATCATGAAATCAAAAAATTCCGCAGTCTCCGGAGACAGTTCACGGTACATCTTCTGTCCGGCTGCCATGATCTCTTCGGGGGTTCCGGTGGGTGCCGGGTTGCCGTCCTTAAAATATACCTGCTCGTCGATATAGCTGAGCTTCTCCAGACCCAGGCGCTGTCTTCTGCGGTCATGCAGCTTCTCTGCGAAGGGTACGAAATACTCCTTGATCTGCCTGCGGAAAGCCTCTACCTCGTCCTTGCCGTAGCAGTTGCGGTTCATCCGGTAATATCCCAGCTCCAGGTAATTTTCATAGCCCATTGCCCTTGCCTGCGCGGTACGGTTTTTCACCAGTTTGTCGTAAATGCTGTCAAGTTTTTCCTCATTTTCCATGAAAAAGGCACTCATCTTCTCCCATGCCTGTCTGCGGACATTGCGGTCGGAATTCACCAGATAGGGCCGTAACAGGGACAGATTCAGTTCCCTGCCGTCGAAATCGATCTTCGCACCGGCGATGAGCTTGTCATACTCCATGGTCAGGGAATTCTCCTCCTGCATCAGCGGGATCAACGCCTCGCTCATAGACTTCTGTGCCAGCTCCATATTCTTGAACGCTACCGGACCGATCTTCTCCTCCAGATAAGCTCTGTATGGGGATTCATATAATTTCTTCTGATAAGCCAGCACCAGATTGCTGAATACCGGACCCTGCTCATCGTAGTATTTATGCTCTTCCTCGTAGAATTTATCGGAAGTATCAATGTCGAAGCGGATATTCGCGATCGTCATCAGCGTCATGACACGGTCCGTCAGCGCATAATACTTCTGATGCACCTCGAACTGCTCCTCCCCGCTCTTCGCCGACTCCAGCTCCCGGATCAGCTCTCCCATCTCCTCCTGCACTTTGGTAAAATCTATTCTTTCATAAGGCATATCCTGAAATTTCATAATAAACTCATCCTTTCTCATAACCCGGTAAAATCAATTTTATAAATCAATGACTCCTGTTCAGCCTCCAAATGCCATTCTACCCTATTCTGCTTCACTTTAACATTTTTCTCAGGTATATGGAAGTAATCTGTAACGTTTTTCGTCACATTTTTCTAATTCTCGTATTTGTCAGAACTATGATCAACAATAAAGAAGGGCAATCCCTTATGGAGATGCCCTCTCATCACAATACGCTCTTTACCAGTACAGTTTCATGTCTCTCTGTACTTCTTCCTCCGATAACCGGAACTTCTCCCGGATCCGTTTTGCTGTTTCCTCAAAACTCAATCCCAGTTCCTTGCACATACCAATAGCTCCGTTGGCCTTGCCACAGACTTCTCCTTCTGCTCTTCCTTCTGCTCTTCCTTCTGCTCTGACGTCATCATCATGCAATAATTCTTTCATGTACTCTGACCTCCACTCTTCATTCTTTCTGGCTCTGATTACTGCCTCGTCTATTCTCTGGGTCAGGTCGTCTCCGACCTGACCGGTTCTGATGTATTCATATAGATACTTCAATCGCTCCGGTATCTCTTCCGCGATGCAATTATAAAAAATTTTCTCGGTTCCATCCTCTAAACACAATTTCCTGTCTTCCATACAAAGATTCTGAAACGAATACTTTGCATATCCCAGTCCAAACGGATCGAAGGTACAGAGAAACAGCACCTTGCCCTCCGGCAATTCCCGATAGGACTTGCCCCTGCTCAGGTGATCTGTGTCCATGGTAGATTGATAAAATCTGCTTCTGCGGGGCAGTTCCAGATTTTCCGGTGTCTGATGATTCAATCTCTGCATCTCAGCATCATAAATCCGTTTTTGATCTCTCGTATACACATCCAGGCGAATCGGCTTACCCTTCGAGGTATAGCGAAACTCCCTCTGTGTCTGCACATCCTCCAGTTCTCCCACCTGTTCTTCCAACAGACACTGCAGCACATCCCGACAAAGCTCTTTATCTTCCATTACCTTGCCAAACATAAAATCGTCCTCAATCGACAGTTCTTCATACCGTTTTGCCATTTGTATTCTCCTTCCACACTTTCACAGGAGAATATATACGGCACTTTATGAAACAAATCTTCCGATTTCTTTCTATGTCTTCCCCTGCTCTATTGTAATTAATGGGTATCTAAGCAGGGATTCCTCTGAAGTCAAAGACATCAACTTGCGCTGATATAAAAGAATTGATGTAATTATTCAGCACTTCATTCGCAAATTATGAAAATTGCCTTAGTTCTGAATAATTACAAATTGAAATAGAAAAATCTGCTTACATGCTGAGAATAACAGACATCTATCTCATTGTCAATGTAGCAGAATAGCAAAATCTTAACCCCTTGAATTTGGCTAATATGCTGTTTCAAAAATTTGTGACATTTTACCAACTTGCCAGCACAGTTTTCGTATGATATGGTGATAGTAGAAATATTTTTTCTTCTTTCAAAAATTCTTATAGACCCGTCAGTGGTCAAAGTTTTCCCTTATTACTTATTTTATATGGAAAATATTTGTTTTTTTGTATTGTTTTATTTTGTTTTTACATTCATTTTGCAACAGAAAGGAGATTTATGGGGTTAAAACAAAATAATATAACCGGCAACTATTTCTCGGAGGAATATTTGATGAATACTGTGTCAAGATTCTGGAAAAAATTTGTTGCGGAAGAAATTTCATATGGAAATGCGGTAGCGGCTGCGCCGGGGAATGTGGCTGTGGCAATACCTGCTTCCGGAAAGCGGAATTATAAGGATCTGGTGTTCCGGAAGATATTTCACGACAAGGAGAAGCTGCTCTCGCTGTACAATGCGCTGAATCACTCGCATTATGAAGATCCGGAGCTACTGCATATTACAACTTTGGAAAATGCAGTTTACCTAAGCTTACAGAACGACCTGTCATTTGTTGTGGATTTTGATCTATGGTTTTTTGAGCACCAGTCCACCTTGAATCCCAATATGCCGTATCGCTTTTTACTGTATCTGGCAAGTGAATATTCAAAGATGAGCACAGATGACCTGCTTTATTCCAACAAGTTACAGATGCTGGATACTCCACATTTTGTAGTGTTTTATAACGGAACGGATCCTCTCCCGGAATACAGCACCCTGAAGCTGTCCAGTGCCTACCGGAATAAGGAAGAGACTCCTCAGCTTGAATTACAGGTACAGATAATCAATATCAATCTCGGGTTCAACGCCGAGCTGATGGATGCCTGCCAGATTTTAAAGGAGTATGCTCAGTTCGTTGCAGAAGTCCGCAGGCAGGCAAAAGTGTATCCAAATCGACAGGCCATCGTTCAGGCAGTGGATGTGTGTATTAAGAAAGATATTTTGAAGGAATTTTTGCTTGAGAATAAGAAGGAGGTTATTGATATGGTGTTTTTTGAGTATGATGCTGAGGCGGAAAAGAGAGTTATTTACAAGGATGGAAAAGAAGAGGGAAAAGCAGAAGAAATTGTTCGTTTATGTAAAAAATTTCATGTATCAAAGGAAGATACGATCCGGGAATTAGAAACTGAGCTTTCTATTTCTACACAGGCAGCCATGGATTACTATGATAATTTTTCGAAGGAATTGGAAAGGAAATCTTTGGATGATCAAAAGGCCTTATAAGAACCCAAAAAGGGCAGTCCGTCATGGACTGCCCTTTGGTTCTTACATAACTCTTACAGATATGGTTCGTTCCTCTGAGGAAACAATCTGATCTCAGCTTAAGCTTACTGTAACAGAGACAGTACGCCCTGGTTAGCCTGATTGGACTGAGCCAGCATAGCCTGACCTGCCTGAGCCAGGATGTTGTTGTTGGAGTACTTAACCATCTCAGTAGCCATATTGGTATCACGGATCTGGCTCTCTGCGCTGGTGGTATTCTCAACTACGTTATCCAGGTTGTTGATGGTGTGCTCCAGACGGTTCTGAACTGCTCCGAGTGCGGAACGCTGGGTGGAAACCTTCTGGATAGCTTCCTTGATAGTTTCTACTGCTGAAAGAGCATTTTTGTCATTTGCTCCATCAACTTTCAAACCATTTACACCAAGTCCTTTTGCAGACATTGCATCCAAACTTACAGTGATCTGGTTGTTAGAAGTTGCATCTGCACCAACATGAAGTGTAAGGTTCAATGCACCGGTCAAATCCTGCTTAGCGGTTACCATTGCTGCATCAGCGGTAAGTTTATTTCCAAGTGCATCATATACTGATTTTGCATCAGCTCTGACTGCGGGATTAACTGTATTTCCTGTTGTGCTTGCAGTAAAGTAATTATCTAATGCGTTCTCAGGAATTCCGTTACCATCCTTATCATAATACTTCATGGTCTCGCCTGTACCAAAACCTCCTGTTGCCTTGGTTGCAGTAATAGTCTCTGATCCTTCTAACTTATCGTCCTTAGCAGTTCCTAACTTAGTATTAGCCACTGTGAACTCAGCAACTACTGTACCCTTGCTGTCCTTAATCGCATACTTGTTGTTGCCTGCTGCATCAGCTGCTACTTTATACTTATCTGTTCCGTTTAAGGAAACTGCTACTGTATTATCAAACTTATTTGTTGTAGTAGAAGCTGCACTCTTAAATGTAAGACTTAAGCCCTGATCGCGAATCAGCTTTGCTACTTCATTTTGTGCATCTCCGCTTGCGGTACCCTTGAATGTAAGACCGGTAATCGTTGTTCCATTTCCTGTTGCAGTTGTATCCATAGTAGCCGTTGCAACATTATTAGCAGTTGCCTTTGCATAGCTATAGGTATAATCTTTTGTTGCGTCCTGATCACCCTTCAGCAGATAAGTCTCGTTAAACTTGGTGGTCTCTGCTACACGATCAATTTCAGTAGTCAGCTGATCAATTTCGTTCTGGATGTAGCTTCTGTCATCCTCACTGTTAGTTCCGTTAGCAGCCTTAACAGCCAGCTCATTCATTCTCTGCAGCATATCCTGAACTTCGTTCAGAGCACCTTCAGCGGTCTGTACTGCACTGATACCATCCTGTGCGTTGGAAGAAGCCTGTG
>OHBM01000847.1_pt1 | contig 24176 bp, 26 predicted proteins | sample 1577251 | NCBI WGS metagenome assembly OHBM01 (sample SAMEA3541557, study PRJEB24748) | human gut metagenome | biome: human gut; feature: human-associated habitat; material: faeces | place: China | collected 2012 | reverse complement strand
AGTAATGTTCGTGAGAACTTACATTATCTCGATGTGAGTATATTTAATCACATTTTGAGTGGCAGGCATATTTTATGCGTATTAAAGAACTACCATTAAGTGATATTCACTTTATTCCATCAGAATATACAGATCATCTCTATCATTCTATTATTAGAATAGGCTTTTCTTTTCCTATTAAGGTAAAAGAAACAGGTTGTGGCTATTTATGTGTAGATGGCAATAAGAGATTAACTGCTTTACGTGATATTTTAGAAAAAGATCCTTCATATAAAAGAGGAGATAAAGTCAAGGTGATTATAGTCAATAGTACTGATAATCGTTCTAATGACTGTTCTCGTGGAAGGAATACTCATTAATGAGACTGATAGACATATTTGTATTAAATAAATGTGGAAGTAAGAAACAGGCAAGGAAGGCTATTAAAAAAGGACTGATGCAAGTCAACAATAAAATAGTTGATGAAGATATAGATATAACTGATGAAACAGTTATTTATGATTCTAAGATTCTTGATCCTCATCCCTTGAAATACTATATCATTCATAAACCATCAGGCTATGTATGTGCCAATAAGGATCCTCATGATCCCTGTCTTATCACTTTACTTCCAAATGAGAATCTTCATTATGTAGGACGATTAGACCGTGATACAACGGGTCTCGTCATTATGACTAATGATTTGAAATTAAGAAAAAGACTCACTCTTCCTGAATTTCATATACCTAGAACATATGCCTTTACTTGTTTAAATCCTTTAAAGGATATTACACCTTTTAAAGAAGGTATTACTATTGATGGAAATGTAAAATGTTTACCTGCAATAGTAGAAATGACAAATGAATATGAAGGCATCATCACTTTAGAAGAAGGACGTTATCATGAAATAAAGAAGATGTTCCTTTCTCTTAATAATAAGATTACATCACTTCATCGCATTATGTATGGAGATATCTCATTAGGTGATTTAGAAAGTGGTACATATAGAATACTCACTCAAGAAGAAATCAATCATTTAAAAGATATCACAAGGAGGAGTTTATGCAATATATCAAAGAAATAGATATACATGGCTATACCCAGCAGGAAGCACGTAAGATGATAGATGCGGCTTTAAAGAAACCTGATGCATTGACTTTAAGAATTATCCATGGATATAATCAAGGACAGATTTTAGCTCAGATGGTGAGAAAAAGATATCGCAGTCATCCTCACGTACAAAGAATAGAATTATCTATGAATCCAGGTATTACAGATATTATTACAAAATAAAGGAGTTAGCTATGATAAAAGATGTATTAGACTATTTTAAAACTATTTGTAGTATTCCTCATCCTTCAGGACATGAAGAATTACTAGGCAATTATATAGAAGAATTTGCACAGAATCATGAACTTGATTATGCAAGAAATGAAATAGGGGACATTATAATTTATAAGGAAGCAAGTCCTGGCTACGCAGATCATGCACCTATTTTATTACAGGGTCATATGGATATGGTAGCTGAAAAAGATGTAGATAGTAACCATGACTTCTTCACTGATCCTTTAGAAATCTATGAAGAAGATGGTTATTTACATGCAACAAAAACAACTTTAGGAGCAGATGATGGTGTGGCAGTGGCTATCATGCTTGCTTTATTAAGTGATAACAGCTTTAAACATCCTCGTTTAGAATGCTTATTTACTGTTCAGGAAGAAACAACTATGGATGGTATTACTCATGTAGATAAGAATTGGATTCATGCTCGCAAGATGATTTCTTTAGATGGTGATGTAGTAGGAGAAACAAATGTTTCTTCTGCAGGTGGCGTTCAGTTAACTATTAGAAAGAATGCGACATTTGTAGAATCTCATGATCAGGGATATAAATTCTATGTAAAAGGATTACTAGGTGGTCATTCTGGTGATGCGATTAAAGAAGGTAGAGGGAATGCAATTAAGATTGCCGGACTTGTACTAAAAGCATGTTTAGATAATGGCTTTGATATTCGTTTCTCTTCACTTAATGCAGGACAGAAGTCTAATGCAATCTGTAGAGATGGTTTATTTACATTCCAATCTACAAGTAATAAAGAAGAATTGAAGGCTTTTATTCATGAAAAAATGGAAGAACAGAAGGCTCTTTATCCATTAGAACCTTTAGATTATACATTAGAAGAAGAACAGAGTGGTCATGTAATCTTAGATAGTGATGCACTAATTCATTTTCTTGCGTTATGTCCATATGGTGTAGAAAAGTATTCTTATTACTTTAATCATTTCCCAGTTCTTTCTTTAAATTTAGGAATTATGGAAACAACAGAAAAGGCTGTAGAGCTTATTCTATTATTACGTAGTGAGAATGAAATCAATCTTAAACTACTTGTAAATGAAGTAGAAACATTGGCTTCTTTATTTGGCTTAAGTGTGACACCATCAGATGAATATTATGGTTGGAGCTATGATCCTGATTCTCAGTTACGTAAGTCTTACAAGGAAGCTTATAAAAAAGCATATAACAAAGAACTCAAAGAAGTACCGACTCATGGTGGATTAGAAACAGGTTATGTGAGTCGAATATTTCCAGATATGGATATTGTGACTATGGGACCAAACTGTATTGATATTCATACACCACAGGAAAGATTAGAAATCAAAACACTTTATGAAGTCCATGACTTTTTAAAGAATTGGCTAGGAGAATTATAATGAAATGTGATATAGCGAAAAAATGTGGAAGCTGTCAGTTTATTAATCAAGGATATGTTAAGTCTTTAGAATATAAGAATGAAGAATGTAAGAAGATCTTTAAGGATTTAAAGGTCAATGTACATTCTGTATCAGGCATGGAGGATCCTTATTACTATCGTAATAAGACAATTATTGCCTTTGATAAGACATATAACTATGGCTTATATGAAGAAAATTCTCATCGTATTATCCCTTATAAATCATGTCTTATTCATGATCAGGAAACAGATGCAATCATTAGTAAAATAGCTGTATTATTTAGAAAATATAGAGTATCTATCTATGATCCACAAAGAAGAAGAGGGGAAATTAGACATATTCTTATTAGACGTGCAGTCAAGACAAATCAGACATTAGTTGTCATTGTATCTAATGAAGCTATCTTTAAAGGTTCTAAGAACTTCTGTAATCAGCTTGTGAAAGCTTTTCCTTCTATTAAGAGTATTGTCTTAAATACAAATAAAAGACAGACAAGTATTGTATTAGGTGAACAGGAAAAGGTTCTTTTTGGGAAAGGTTTTATTGTAGATGAACTATGTGGCATGACTTTTAAGATTTCTCCACGTTCTTTCTATCAGATCAACCATGATCAGTGTGAAGCATTATATAGTAAAGCTTTATCTCTTATTACAGTCAAAGATCCTAAAATCATGGATACATATTGTGGTATTGGGACAATAGGTCTTATTGCGAGCAAGAATGCGAAACAGGTTATTGGGGTAGAACTTAATAAGGATGCTGTGAAGGATGCAAAACTGAATAAAACTTTTAATAAAGTTGAAAATATCAAGTTTATTCAGGGGGATGCGACTGAATTTATGGTAGAAGCAGCAAAACAGAAAGTAGGTGTAGATGTCATTATTATGGATCCACCAAGAAGTGGTTCTACAGAAACATTTATTAAAGCAGCTGTTTCTTTAAAGCCACAGGAGATAGTTTATGTTTCTTGTAATCCTCATACACAGGTAAGAGATTTAAAGTTATTTAGAAAACTAGGATATGATTTTAAGGATGTATATCCTTATGATATGTTCCCATTTACGAGCCATATTGAGACAATAGCACTGCTGTCAAGAGTGAACTCTAGCAAGAAAAAATAATATTGGTATAAAAAGGCTTATTTAAGGACTAACGTTAAAACGTGAAAATATCCCTGAATAAGCCCTTTATTTTACTTTTAAAACTGTTTTGTGGGAACATATCATAATAGTAAGTGTGAAATGCTTCTATAGTTAAATTAAAAGGTGTTTTACTGTATTTTGTAAAGCAGAAATACACTAATGTTATCTTTCTAGCTTGTAATCATTAAGTTCCTCCAAACAGCCTTTTAATCGTAAAGATAATTGATTTAGATTTTCTGTAATGAGTTCTTTAGAATTAGATTTACCATTTTTTACGAACAAAGCCATCCTATTGGCATCAATCATATAGACTAATTAATATAAACATTTGACTTGATGATAGATATCACTTAATTCATCTTCTAGTTATCATAAGTCTGTTTTCATCTTTAAATATTCTCTTTATAAATTCCAATTCTTATAATACAAAAATCTTCATGAAAAAGAAGATAACATGTCATGAAACAGTTATTTTCTTACATGAAATGGATTTTTATGTAATGAATAGATATTTCGTTTCTAGTTATCCTCTTTAGATTTTGTTAATTATCTTCTTCAAATATTTTTTTAGCACATTGTTTTGCTTTTTTGATGAGTGCATATGCTTGAGTCTTTCCTTTATCTATACCTAATTGCTTGATTATCTCAACTTTATCATAACCTTCGTATAAGAGTCTAATGATACTTGCATATTCTTTGTTTATGTTCTCCAACTTTTCAATTAGTCTTTTAAGCTTGATCTTCAACAAAACAATATCCTCTACATTAGATTCATGGAAAGGTTCAAACCCTTTTTTGTTATCATCATTATTGTCCTCTAGGAACTTATCATATGATAAACATCTAGCAGTCATATTATTTGGCTCACCTTGATGCTTGCAGTTATCGCATTTCTTTTTTGTGGGGCATATAATTAATTCTCTTTTGCCATCTGAAATAAGGCATCGTTTCTTTCTGGTTCCTTCAAGATAGGCATTTGTTTCTTTATTAAATGCATCAATCGCAATAGCAGTTTTATCTTTTGGAACTGCAACAAATCCTAGACTATTTTTAATACAATCATTCTTCCAGTTTACTAAATTATAAGCAAGCACTGGTACCAATTCTTCATCAGATTTAGCTAGAATATTGTTATAAGTTCTCTTGTTAGCATAATTTGCCATTCTGATTTCCTTCTTAGATTGACTAGGAGGGAACCTAGAAAGAGTTTTTTCTGAATTAAGTTGGTCTTTGCCATAAAGAGTTTCCTCCTATTGGTTTAGCCAGCTTGTCCTATTCAGCTGGTTTTGATATTTAGTTATTCATCAGAGTCAGATAGGCCGTTCCTGATCAGGGGACGCATTGTGTCTGATGGTGGGGTTTAATCCTTGATTGCATGATACAGCAAACGTTAAAAATGCCCTTTGAAGAAAGCTCACCAAAAACATTTTTCTAAATTGATAGCACCACGTAAATACATACAAACTTATACCTATGTTAGAAATTTGACACAAAATAATATATAATAAAAATTGCTGATGGATAAACATATCTGTAATTATACAGCAAGTCTTTTAAGAAGTATTACAGGTTTGGATAACAGAACAATAAGTAACATGAAGAAGGGGGAAAACCTTACTAAGTCAAATGTGATATCTGCGTGTTTCGGTATACATATTCGATTTAGAGTTAGTAACCATATGCTTAGTCTTGCTGATTTGACCTTGAATATGACTTCCAAAAGTCAAGTGGGTGATGACAATGAAACGTATGATATACTTCTTCATTTAAGATGGACGACTGATTATGATGATATTTATAAAGAATTGAAAGTTCAATCAAAAGATTATCTAATTCACCTGCCACCAGTAAAAAAGTAGAAAATCAACGATGAACAGGAGGTATCGTGAAAATGCAATTTGAATGGATAAATTTTTATTCGGAGTTTGCCACAAAACTACTGGAATTCAAAAATAACCGTGCAGAATTAATTGCTGATATACAAAGTGCTTATAGTGCAATTAATATGAAATTGCCAAAGTTAGAACGTGAAGATTCGATAATAGACATAGACCCTTTTACTGTATTTGGACTTTTCAATAAGGGCATAACTAATGCTAATAGAATCGCCATCTTAGAAAGCTTTGCAACTGTTTTTAATATCAAATCAAAGGTTCCAAATAATTTTGATGGAATTCCGGTACTTAACAATTTGAAGGCAACCTACTATGGATTTAAAGATGATAGGCAAGCTGCCGATATTGATAACTTGTGGGGGCTTTATGAATCAGCAATTAATCTTGCGGAAAAAGATGATGAGGCAAACCGTGAGATATTTACTAAATGGTATGATACAGTTCATGATCAATTAGGCATTCGTTGGAATATAACGATGGGATTGTACTGGATTAGGCCATATGAGTTCATTAATTTGGACTCAATAAATAGGCGGTTTATTGTAGATCCAGATAATATGCCGGTTGACTTTGTAAATTCAGTGAAGAAGAAATTAAATAAGGTACCATATGCAGCAGAATATTTAGCAATAAAAGATGCGTGTCTGCGCGCATTAAAAGATGGTAATTATGAATACAAAAATTATCCAGAACTGTCATATAGAGCATGGATTGTATCGAAACAAGTTAATCAAGAAAAAGCTGAGGTAAAAGGGAAAAAATCCTCCAAGGCGGCATTCTTGCGTTGGTTTGCACCTTTGATTCAAGCATTGCGTGATCTGGGTGGCTCTGGAACTCCTGCTGAAGCACGAGCAAAAATTATTGAGAATGAGCAATTATCAGAAGATGAAATCAACCAAACAAGAGGGAAGAACAACGTCAATAAATTTGAGAACGAAGTTGCATTTGCACGAAATTATCTTGTGAATGCAGGCTATATTGATAAAAGTGTTTATGGAATATGGACATTAACTGCGGCTGGAAAATCTGTTGATATGACTAGTGAAATGGCTTCAGATATATTCAAGAATGTTCTCTCTTCGAGCCCAAGTAAACAGGGGAAAAATACTGACGCACTTGCAGATGAAGATGTTCATACTGTTAGATATTGGCTTTACGCTCCTGGAGAAGGTTCCTGCATGTGGGATGAGTTTTATACATCAGGAATAATGGCCATCGGTTGGGGAGAAATTGGAGATCTGAGTACATTTGATAGTAAAGATGCAATGAAGATCAAAATGAGAGAAGTAATTGATGAAAGTCTTTCTTATAAAAATGCTGCTCATGCAACATGGCAATTCGCAAATGAAATGAAAATTGGTGACATCGTTTTTGTTAAGAAAGGAATGCATCAAATCATTGGACGTGGTGTCGTTATGTCCGATTATGAATATGATAATACTAGAGACGATGAATATAAAAATATCCGTCAGGTAGACTGGACTCATAATGGAGAATGGCCACATCCAGGTCAGGCTGTAATGAAAACTTTAACAGATATTACTTCATACACTGATTATGTAGAAAAGCTCAATTCTTTATTTGAAGATGAAACAGAAGAAGATGCTGAAGATGTGGAGAAAACATATCCACCATACACAAAGGAAGATTTCCTGTCTGAAGTCTTTATGCCTGAAGAGGAATATGACAAGCTTTCTGGAATCCTTCGTATCAAGAAAAACATTATCCTTCAGGGTGCTCCTGGTGTTGGTAAGACTTTTGTTGCCAAGAGAATCGCATTTTCTATGATGGGAGTAAAAGATGTAGAAAGAGTTATGATGGTTCAGTTCCATCAAAGCTATTCGTATGAAGACTTCATCATGGGATTTAGACCTTCGACGGATGGATTCGAACTGAAGCGAGGTGCTTTCTATAACTTTTGTAAGAAGGCTGAAATTGATGGAGATAATGATTACTTCTTTATCATTGATGAAATCAACAGAGGTAACTTAAGTAAAATATTCGGTGAGCTGTTTATGCTTATTGAAAATGACAAAAGAGGCGTTTCGTTACAGCTTCTATATTCTGATGAGAAGTTCTCTGTACCTAAGAATATATATATCATTGGAGTGATGAATACAGCTGACCGCAGCTTGGCTATGTTGGATTATGCGCTCAGAAGAAGATTTGCTTTCTTTGAAATCAAGCCGGGCTTTACAACGGATGGATTCAGAGAATATAGAATGAGCTTGGAAAATGAGAAATTTGATAAACTGATTGCCTGTGTGGAGAGTTTGAATAATGTGATATCTAATGATGAATCATTAGGCGATGGCTTCTGTATAGGACATAGCTATTTCTGCAATCTGTTACCAGACACGATTAATGACCAAATATTGTCTGGCATTGTTGAGTATGAGTTGATTCCGCTTTTGAAGGAATATTGGTTTGATGAACCTACAAAGGTGAAAGATTGGAGCAGTAATTTAAGGAGTGCGATTAAGTGATACCGGTTCAAAATATCTATTATATGCTGTCGTATGCTTTCAAAGTTCTAAAAGAACAGGGATACAAAAAAATAGCTACTGAAGAATTTAATAATACTGCAGAGCTGATGGCAGCAATATTGGCAAAAGGTATCGCTGTCCAGCTAAAACGTGGACTCGGAAAAGAGTACATTGCTCAAACTGAAGATTTATCATCGCTTCGAGGCAAAATTGATATTACAGATTCGATAAAGACACAAAGTATGCTTAGAAAAAAGCTGATTTGCACATACGATGATTTTTCTGTTAATAGCACAATGAATCGGATTATCAAATCAACAGTGGAACTTCTTCTAAAAGCAGATATTGCAAAAAGTAGAAAAAAGGAACTCCGCAAGCTAATGGTATTTTTTGCAGATGTAACACCGATTGACTTGTACTCTGTCAACTGGAATTTGCAATATAACAGGAACAATCAATCCTATCAGATGCTGATTTCTATATGTTATTTGGTAGTGAAAGGTTTGCTCCAAACAAACACGGATGGAACTACAAAGCTGATGGATTTTCTTGATGAGCAGAGAATGTGCCGTTTGTATGAGAAGTTCATTCTCGAATATTATAAAAAGCATTATCCGAAATTAACCGTCAGTGCTTCACAGATACCGTGGTCTTTAGATGATGGCATTGGAGATATGCTTCCAGTAATGCAGAGCGATATTCACCTTCAAAAAGAAAATACTGTATTGATTATTGATGCCAAGTATTATACTAATACAACACAGGTTCACTTTGATAAACATACTTTACATTCAAATAATCTGTATCAGATATTTACTTATGTGAAAAATCGTGAATATCAATTTGGGGATGAGGATAACAAGGTTTCCGGAATGTTGCTGTATGCAAGAGCGGATGTTTTGATTCAACCGGACAATGTATATCAAATGCATGGTAATCAAATTAGCGTTAAAACGTTAGACTTGAATAAACCATTTGATGAGATTGCTAAGCAGTTAGATGGAATTGTAGCAGCGCATTTTGATGGTATTGAAAAAATGATATAGAGGAAACAATGACAAACAAAGAAAAAATTAAAAAAATTTAGGCTGTCATTGATCATCCAGGAAGAGAAAGAACTTATTATAGTTTGCTTGAAGATTTGGGTGATCTTAAGGGTAACTATGCGGATTACATGACAACAGAACCAATCAATTGTAATGAGGAATTACAGCGTGTGGCAAATGCAGATTATGAATTATTTACTGCATTACTTACTGCGATTCTAAGAGAAAACCATTTTAGTAATGGCTCCTTCGAGCACAGACAACGCGCCAGTCAGGTTGATGAAATCCTTAAAAGAATGGTAGCAGAATTGAATCAATAAAGCATAATGGCAGTATTGGTCGCTATGATCAGTACTGTTATTTTTATATTGACTTTTGCAGTAATTTTAGCAAAATCCAATTTTAAAGAGCTATGGATAGAAAATAGAAGAAGAAGCATGATGTGGTGGTTCGTACGATCAATGAGTATATTAAGAATGGTTGGCAGCATGCTGGCAGCTATGCAGGCTAACAAAAGTGCAATATTGATCATACAACAGCAGGCAGATACAGATGGTAATGCTGATTCGGATGATGATTTTATGATGACGTTATTGCACAGAGCTCATTGAATTGAATGGAAAAAGATTGATGGCAGAATCCGACAGCATAGAATACAGTTTAGGAAAATATCGCATGATTAATGGAGAAATATACCGCCAAAAAGCGACGGCAGCAATTAAAAGTGTTTGTATTGTAAGAAGCAATACATGGTGGTACACTATAAGAAACAGGAGGTGCATACTATGGCGACAAAAACTGCAAATGTAACAGCGCGAATTCAACCGAATATAAAAGAGCAAGCAGAGGCAATTCTTGACAGACTTGGAATTCCTGTATCTGTATTCATAGATATGACTTATAGACAGGTTATTATGCGTGATGGAGTACCATTTTCTCTTGATATTCCGGATAAACTTGTTACAAGAGATTCTATAACACAAGCTGAATTTGATACGATGATGCAGACCGGGCTTGCACAGGCAAAAAAGAACGATTCTGTATCTGTTGATGAGGCTTTTAGTCAATTAAAGTCGAAGATATAGTGCATGAACGAATATGAAGTAAGGGTAACAAGGCAGGCATTAAAGCAGATAAAAGAGATAGTACATTATATTTCAAATGATCTAATGGCACCGGATGCAGCACATAATCTACTTGACAAGATGAAAGCAGAGATTACTAAGTTGTCGAGTTTTCCGAAAAAACATGACTTGATTGATGAAGAGCCATGGAGAACTGAGGGAGTACGCAAGATTGTAGTTAAAAACTTCCTGATTTATTATTGGGTTGATGATGAAAATAACAGAGTTCAGGTAACAGCAGTTATTTATAGCAGGAGAGATCAGACCAAGCAGCTAAGTAATATGGATATGGAGTAATGGCTTAATCCATAAGAATTACTATAAAAGTATATAGTTGTAATTACATAAAACTTAATACACGCAATGAAAGAAGCAGATATGTGGAAATTCTATGTGTCTGCTTTTTTCATGTAATTATATATACCACACCGCAGGTGTGTACCAGCAGGGTATTAGGGGAAGCCAAGATTAACGAGATGGTTTTTCGTAACACGAAAACCATATCTCGCCTACCATCTTACAGGAATTTCACTAGCAGGAGAAGTTGATTTATAAAAGACTGACAGAGTGATTATCACAGCAAAACAGATAAGAAGAATTATACGAGAGTAGGGATGTGTATGGTCCAACAAAGGAAGCAGGGAAAGATTGCACAGAATGTCCAATTGCGAATTGGACAATTTGCTAAGTTGTAATAATTTCCTCAAATACTCTGGTATAAGCCCTTCGGTGTAATCTCCTTCTTTGTAAAGTTCTATATCGTCACCATCGGCTATGTTAAGTCCAATGAATATACTGTAATATTTTTGAAACGATGTGACTGCATATGAAGAAAAAAAGGAGCTTCCCGCATGTCCTGTCGCAACATCAGTGTCTTTAATTGGTGGTAAATGGAAGCTATTAATAAGAAATTTAAAAAGTTGTACATTGAGATTCAATGAACTTCAAAGAGATTTAGATGGGATTTCTCAAAAAGTATTAACTGATAGTCTGAGGCAGATGATAGATGATGGCCTTGTGTATAGAATTGATTATCATGAGAATCCACCAAGAGTTGATTATGGATTGACAGACCTTGGAAAAGATATGATGCCGATTATTAATGCATTGGCAGATTTCGGTAATTATTATAAGACGATTGTTGAATGAACCTAAGACACCTCATCACTGAATTGAATTTCAGTGGTGAGGTGCTTTTGTTTTTTTTACATATGATAGCATAAAAAAACATTACAAATAATATGAATCATTTCTCAAGTTCGTGAACCAAAAAACACAAAGCTTATTGTGAAAAAGACTGGAAAGGGTAGTCAGCTTGACTGGGTATGAGAAACAAATCAAAACAGAGACTTATCATTTTTGCGATAAGTCTCTGTTTATTTCTTTCTTCAAAAGATGAAAATTACTTAGAGCTATATACCTTTTTTAGGAAAAATCACAGAATTATTTTCATATTTTGCTTCAAAAGTTGCCTGGATAGAAAGCTTCATAAATAGTTTTCTGTCTACATCGCTGACCATAACCGATGTATGAGCCTGACATCCTTTTAGATTAGGAAGCTGTTCCAATGCTTTCTGAGCATTTGGATCAGAAGCGGCGCTGACAGATAATGCAATCAATACTTCGTCCATATGTAAACGTGGGTTTTTGCTTCCAAGATACTGTGTTTTTAAAGTCTGGATTGGTTCAATTGCTGCAGGTGAGATGACCGGCTGACTATGTGGAATACCAGCAAGCTCTTTGAGTGCATTTAAAAGGAGTGCTGCGCAAGGACCAAGGAGGTCTGTAGTCTTACCTGTGATCATACGGCCATCTGCAAGCTCTAATGCAGCAGCAGGAGCTTTTGTTTCTTTTGCACGAGAAAGAGCAACGTCAACAACTGGACGATCGTGGACTGTAATACTAGCCTGATTCATAAGCATCTCGATTTTATATACTTCTTCCTCAGAGCATTTGCCAGCAAGAGCGCGTCTTCTTGCATCGTAGTAGCGACGGATGATTTCCTGACAAGAAGCATCCCTACATGTGGCATCATCACAAATACAATTTCCGGCCATGTTAACTCCCATGTCTGTAGGAGATTTATAAGGGCTCTGGCCATAAATACGCTGGAACATTGCATTGAGTACCGGGAAGATTTCTACATCACGGTTATAGTTGACTGTAGTCTTTCCGTAAGCTTCTAGGTGGAAAGGATCAATCATATTTACATCATTCAGGTCTGCAGTTGCAGCTTCGTATGCAAGGTTAACTGGGTGTTTCACTGGGATATTCCAAATTGGGAATGTCTCGAATTTAGCATAGCCAGCGCAGATGCCTCTTTTATGCTCATGGTAGAGCTGGGAAAGACAAACTGCCATTTTACCGCTTCCAGGTCCAGGTGCAGTAACAACAATGAGTGGACGAGACGTTTCGATAAACTCATTCTTTCCATAACCTTCATCACTGACAATATGTGGAATATTAGAAGGGTATCCTTCAATCGGATAATGGAGATATACTTTAATGCCAAGCTTTTCTAATTTGTTTTTAAATAAAGAAGCGCTCTGCTGTCCGCTGTACTTTGTAATAACGACACTTCCTACAAACAGACCATGTTCTTCAAAAATAGACATCAAACGAAGGACATCTACATCATAAGTGATGCCTAGATCTCCACGTACTTTATTCTTTTCGATATCTTCTGCGCTGATAACAATCACAATCTCGGCCTGGTCGCTAAGCTGCATTAACATACGCATCTTAGAATCCGGCTGGAAACCTGGAAGTACACGAGATGCATGGAAATCATCAAATAATTTTCCACCAAACTCTAGGTAGAGCTTGTTGTCAAATTGAGCAATGCGTTCGCGAATATGAGCAGACTGCATCTGTAAATATTTTTCATTATCAAATCCTATGTTCATCATTCTATCCTCTTTCCTATAATTATATTTTTAAACAGTTCATTCTATATTGAACCAACATTTAAAACTACCGTCTAACAATATACTACGGAATATAAGAAGTTTACAATCTTTTTATAATCTTTTTTAAACTACCTGTTTAATACTAAAATTGTATTTGAATCACCAAAAACCACAGGTGAGTGAAAATTAAATTTCATAAACACCGATTAAACGGCGTTCTTGAAGATGAACCGGCCACATGGATTTTCAATCTGTTCTATAATTAGATTAGAAATCAGATGGAGGTATTCCTGACTGTTATGATATCTACATTCACATAACTGAATATTAGTACAGAAAAATAAAAAAGTTGTATCATCAGTAAAATATGGTATTTAGATGACGTTAGCATTTGGAATTATGCGTTGTATACTACGTCAGTTTAAATATGAGTCAACGACATCATTTTTCTCCGCAGATACAGCAGCTATTCATTAAGCAGGGCAATGGTTTTAAGCAATATGTTTCTGTAGTAAATAGAAAGCAAAAAAATCTAATTTAGAGGTGATTTAATGAATGAACTATGGAATAGGATTATAGAAAATTATAAAATAGCAAGAGAATGTCTAGTGTATTCAAAGAAAAAAGATTGCTGGATACGTCAAGAAGACAAAGGAATGTATCATTTATGGACAGCATATTATACTGCTCTTAATGCAGAGGAAAAGAATCATCTGTTCTATGCAAGAGTTCTTTCGTTGATGGGATGGGAAATGCAAGCAAAAAGTTCTAACTATGAATTATTGAATAAATATTATAAGCCTGCAGTGGAACAATACAATCTAGCAATGGAGGAGAACCCTAATTGTGTTTATCCTAAAGAAATAGAAAATGTCAGAAAAAGTTATGAGTACTATAAATATATTGTTGAAAAAAGCAAAATAAGAACTGATTCAGATTATTATAACGCGATTAAATTACTAGAAGGTCATGAATGTTTAGATGAATTTTCGTTTCATGATAGCAAGTTTATCAGTTTAGAGTGTGATGATCAATCAGCAGTATTGAAGCTACAATATGGCGATATTTATCATTTTGAGTTCAGTGATATTTATGATGTAGAGATGAATTGTGATCCGCTCGCAGCATATGTATATGATTTTGCTATATATCAAGTTGCACCTGATTTAGAAACGATTGTGTTTGACATAGAATTTTTGAAGATTATTTGCAAGCATATCACAGTGCATAAATGCTTGTAATATTAACTGGATTTTTTATTAGAATACTTATTCTTATATTCTTGCATTTATCATTATGATATAATTAGGGCGTTAAAGAAAGCGAGGATCTAATATGAATAATAAAGGCGTTGGTGTAATTTTCTGTCTGATATCCGCAATTCTTGTTTCTGCAAAATACATATCAGCTGCTATGTTCATGAGTAATTTAGCTACACAAGATGCTTCTTTATTTAAAAATGGTCTAGAATATGTAGGACCATTTCTATCAATAGAAGCCATCCTAGCAATGATTATTGGTATTTTGTTTTTAGGATATGGATTGTATACTGATTCAAAGAAATAATAACACAACATTAGACAAGCACCTATCGTATCTGATAGGTGTTTCTTAATATTAATAGAAGGGGAGAATTAAATAGTATGTTACAAAAAGACGTTAAACAAGTCATTATTTCTCTTATGTCTGAATTAGATTTCTATTTTGAAGAAAATGAATTTATTAGAAGAAGCAATAGCCTTACATATATTAGAAAACTAGATGGTGTAACTCAAAAAGTAGAAATAGTATTCTTCTCTAACCCTTCATATCATCCAGGTGCATTAGCACATATATATCCTCATATGCAGATTTATATTCCTTCAGTGAATGCTACTACCAAAGAATACGCAAGTCATCTCATTCCATCTAAATGGTTAGATCAATTTACACTCAGACAACCAATACAAATATATTCTCATTCAAGAGACTTCTATTTGCTGGATGTTAATGATTATGAATCACTAAAAGATCAACTGTTAGATTTTTTTGAAGTGTATGCAATGCCGCTGTTTAATGATTTAACGAGTGAGAAGAATTATTTATTACTTTATGAAAGCAAAGACAAACGAATCATATGGGATGATAACCAATATTTGTATATTGCAGCAACTTATCTCAACAATCATGATTTAAACAAAGCAAAAGAAGTTATTGAAAATAGATTCGGTAAAAAAGGATTAAGAAAGAAATATAATGAAGTAATTAAATATTTTGAAAATTCAGAAGAATGATGTATGAATAACAGAAGTGATTATATTATGACAGCAAGAAGCTTTACGATGTTTGCGACAAAAGAAGACTTAATATCTATTTTTAATGATTTTCAACAGAATAATGAAATACAGTATTTCGAGTGTGGTCGTATGGATGACTTGATAGAAATATCTGATATCACAAAAGAACCACATTTTGGTATTAATTTAAGAGGCAATCATATTAATAATCAATGGCTTGTATGTTTAAGTGGTACTACACCTATAAAAAGGAAAAACCAGTTCTGCTTAGATAATACATTTTTCCTAGATCAGGAACTCAATAAAAAAAACTATTATAATTAATATAGGAGGAATCTATGAGAATCAAGCTTTATTTCCAACAGAAATCAGTACAATCTGGTATGAAAATGAGACGTCTAAACACCTTTATACAAAGTTGAAAAAATCATGCAAGAAATTGATGCATTGTACACAAAATGGTTATCTTATTGGTGAAGGTGCATATTCAAAAAGAGAATATTATCGCTTTTGTACTATAAGTATTGATAGTCCATCATCATATGATTTAAGTTGCCGTGAGCAAGAATCCACGAATCTTTGATTATTATTTGAATTTTATTTTTAGAATATGATTTGTTTACTTACCCAAATCAATGAAAATTCAATATTTGAGGAGCACCTATCGTATCTGATAGTTTTTTTTGTTTATCCTAATTTTTAATGATATTAGAAAAAAAGAGTGATAAAATAATTTTAAATGTATACTATATTACAGGTTATAAGATCATGGTACAAGAATTCTAGTTTAATTAATTTTGAATTGTTGTGTTTATGAAGATGGAGGAATAGTAACTATGAAGAAACTAATTATTGTGTGTGAAAAAAACTCAAGAAGATATGCTGATTTTTTGGCACAACTTGTAAGTTTATCTGATGATATAGAGGGAGAAATTGTAGGAGTAAAGGATGGTGCGGTAGCAGCACAGGTATGGTCGGAAACTGATTATACGCATCAGGCTGTACAAATATCTTCTGAACAATATATTTTATTTATTGGTAACAGCAAACTGATAAAAGAAAAACGATATCATATGATAAACAAATTTTCAAAATATGGTATGAATTATGGATGGCTTGGTAAACAGGCAGTCTTATATGTAGATGATATCGTGGATGTAGAGCATTATGATGAATTTATTGAATTTGCTAAAGAAAATCAGTCTGATATAAAGAAACTAATTGATGTAAAGTCAGCGATTATGGATACATCTGATTTAGCTATAGATTCGAAAGAAAAAGGTATAAAACAATTAATAAATCCTCTTAAAGAAATCCAAGCCACATTTGTCAATGCACCAATACATGCCTTAAATGCTATAAATAGATTAACAAACAGTAAGGAAATAGAGGAACAGGAATATACTTGCCTTACACTTACGTTCTATATGAATGGATTAAGTCAATTTCTAGGGTTAAGTGAGGAATAATAAATGGATGTTAACTTCCAACAAGGATATGAATATTTCAGAAAACATGCAGACACCTTTGTAGGAGCAGTAGATGGTGCTGACTTCGGACTTGAAAGGGTTTCTTATTTTAATGAAGTTCAATCAGAAATCGATAAATTAGAAAAAAGCATTAATGGATTCTTAGGAGATAACACACCTGTTAAGCAATTAAAAGGTGATGTTGCAGAATTTTTCATAGGACATACTTTTAATGTAAATGCTGCACTTAATCATTCTGAGAGCAGAGTTGATATAATTAGAAGTAATAAGTTAGCATCTCCAGATATGGTAGGTATTGCTGGTGATGTTAAAGGTATGAAATATGGATTGAAATTCTATTCAACTGGAGAAGAGAGTGCAAAACAGCAAGCAATGTCTGTTTTTGAGAGATTTGCTAAGTATAAAGCTCATGGAGGTATTGATGATTTAGAGACATATCTAACAAAACATAATTATACAGAAATAGATGCGATACTTAATGATCCAATTTACTCTGGACAAATACGAATAATACCAGCGGATCAATTAGAATCTGCTACACAATGGTTGAAAAGAATGATTGCAACAGAATCTGCTCGTCGTCCTGAATTAGTCGAACGTTATCGAGATACTTTAAAATTGTTAGAAACAAAAATCAGAGATAATCATGGCAGTGAATCTATTGAATTAACAAAAGTAGAAGCTGAAAAATTAGCACTTACTGCAAAAGAAGGAAGATTCAAAGCAGCTGACTATGGCCTATCTGCACCTGATATTATTAATATTGATTTGCTTATTAAGGAGGCATATAAAGCAGGTGTTACAGCAGCAGTTATTTCACTTGTATTAAAAGTAGGACCTGAAATTTATAAAACTATAGAGTATTTATTAAAAAATGGTGAAATCGAAGAAGAACAGTTTAAAAAGATTGGTTTTGCCGCTGTAAGTGGTACAGCAGAAGGTTTTATTAGAGGATCAATTGCAGCATCAATAACATACACTTGTAAGAGTGGATTACTTGGTCATTCAATGGAAAACATTGAACCTTCAGTAGTAGGTGCTGTTGTGGTACTTACAATGAATGTAATCAAAGGCTCATATGCTGTTGCAATCGGTAAAAAGACTCGTACTGAAGTTGCTAATGAAATTGTAAAAGATACATTTATTTCTGCTTGTGCATTGATTGGTGGAGGCATCTCACAGATGTTTATTAAACTTCCAGTTTTTGGTTATTTAATGGGAAGCTTTGTTGGATCTATAACTGGTTCTTTTACATATGAATATGGGTATAAGAAGGCACTATCATTCTGTATTGATACAGGATTTACTTTGTTTGGTTTAGTAGAACAAGATTACACTTTGCCAGATGATGTGATCAAACAGATGGGGATTGAAACTTTTAATTATGAGACATTTAAAGCAGAAGGGTTCAAACCAGATACTTTTGAAGTGAATTCATTTAGTTTTGACACATTTGAACCAGATAATCTTAAACTTACTTTCCTTAGAAGAGGAGTTATTGGAATATCAAAAATAGGATATGTTTAAGAGATTAGTTATATTTAAACCAAGTGGAATAGGAGGCAATTATTATAATGGTTAACTTAAGTAAGTTAGAAGAAATAAAAGATCTCCGTACAGTGTGGCCTCATGAGGCTCTTGATTTTACTCCCTGGCTTTCACAAGATGATAATATTACTTTACTTGCTGATGCCATAGGAATAGATATTACTGTTGATGAAACAGAATCTTCTGTAGGAGACTTCAATGTTGATATTTTTGCGTCTGAAACAGGAACAGATAGAAAAATCATTATTGAAAATCAATTAGAAGATACTAATCATGATCATCTAGGCAAATTAATTACTTATGCTTCTGGAAAATCTGCAGATATAGTTATCTGGGTAGTTAAACACGCACGTGAGGAACATAAAGCTGCAATAGAATGGCTGAATAACCATACTGATGATAGTGTTGGTTTTTTCTTATGTGAAATCAAGCTCTATAGAATTGGAAATTCTGAACCAGCTGTGAAATTTGAAGTAATAGAAAAACCAAATGATTGGACAAAAGAAATAAAGAAAAGTGAGTCTATAAATGAGACTCAACAATTAAGATATGAGTATTGGGTTACATTTGAAGATTATGCATTTAAAAATCCAATATTCGCAAAGAACTTCAAGAAAAGAAAACCATCAAAAAATCATTGGTTGAATTTTAGTATTGGATCTTCTGCATGTCATATTGCAGTATCGCAGATTAAACAAAGAAATGAACTAGATGTAGAATTATATATTAGTGATGATACAGAGTTATACAATTCTCTTTATGAAAATAAAACAGATATTGAATTGACTTCAGGACTATCTTTTGACTGGAGAGAATTACCAGATAGAAAAGCGAGTAGAATTGTAGTAGAAAAATCAGTGCAACTTGAAAATAAGAATGCATGGGAATCTCAATTTGAGTGGTTGATTGATGTGATGGTTAAGATGAAAACTACATTCAGTAAATACATTTAGTAAAACAGTAAACAAGCACTTATCGTTTCTGATAAGTGTTTTTATACTTTATCTCTAATTTCCATGGCACGACCAACTTTTCTACTATATAATACTCATTGAGGTGAAAAAGTATGAAACTAATTAAAAACATTCAAGTCTATGCACCAGAAGATTTAGGTGTTAAAGATGTATTGATTTCAGATTCTAAAATAGAAAAGATAGATGATCATATTACATATCCTTATTCTATTGAAACAATTGATGGGACAGGTTGTATCCTTACTCCAGGATTAATTGATCGTCATGTTCATATTACTGGTGGTGGGGGAGAAGCTGGTTTTATTTCTCGTGCTAGACCTATTGAAGTCAATGAAATACTAGATGCAGGTATTACTACTGTCATTGGATTATTAGGTACAGATGGCTATACAAGAAACACAAAAGAATTATTCGCCAAAGCAAAAGAATTGACTCAAAAAGGTGTCCATACCTATATTCTAACAGGAAGTTATACATATCCTACATATACGCTCACTGATTCAGTAGAAGATGATATTGTATTTATTGATAGTATTCTAGGTGTTAAGCTTGCTTTAAGTGATCATAGATCAAGTCATATTACTGATGATGAACTTGTTCGTTTAGCTTCTCAAATCCGTACAGCAAGTCTTATTGCTGGGAAACAGGCGAATTTAACACTTCATATGGGTGATGAAAAAAAAGGATTAACTCCTGTATTTCATGCATTGGAAAGAGCTGATATTCCTGTTTCTTTATTCCAACCTACACACTGTAGTCGTAATCCACACTTATTTAAAGATGCACTAAAGTTTGCTGAAATGGGTGGTACAGTTGACTTAACATGTGAAGGTGATGGCAAGACTCTAGAATTCATTAAACAGTTTAAGGATACTTCTAAAGTCACTATTTCTAGTGATGCACAAGGCTCATGGTCTACATATAATGAAGATGGATCTATCAAAGAAATTGGTATTACACCAGTCTCTAACTTAAAGAAAGAATTTATTTCTCTAAAGAATGCATTGGGGTATGAAAAAGCTTTACCATTCTTTACTCAAAATGTTGCTCAAGTATTAGGCTTAAAAAATACAGGAGTCATTAAAGAATGCTTTGATTGTGATTTAGTTATCTGGAAAGATGATGAAATCAAGCATATCATCACAAAGAAAGATTAATTTCTTTCTTTTTTTATTCCTGCAAACTCATTAAGCAGAGATTTGGGGTTGAAAGTAAGAGTTGATAAGCAAGAATTATTAGATTTGAATATCAACTGCAATACACTCATTGATCGTAAGAGTGGAGTAGACTTCAGTCATTATATAAGAGAAAGAGTAAAATACTAGCATACAGGTGCTGATTCCTTTGTGAATCAGCCTTTTATGTTATAATGGATTTGAAAGGAAGAGACATATGAATAATATAAAAGAGAGAATCAAGATATTCTCAGGTGCAAAATTAAAATATATCGCATTTGCCTCAATGTTGATTGATCATTTTAATAAAGCTATTATCTATCCTAATCTAGATGGTGGATTGTTTAATAGAATAAGTGATCTATTTGATATTTTAGGAAGAATCGCTTTTCCTATATTTATATTTTTATTAATAGAAGGGTACTTCCATACGAGAAACAAATGGAAATACTTAGGGACTCTTTTACTATTTGGTATCATCTCTGAAGTCCCATTTGATATGTGTACATCGGCTGTGTTCTTTGAACCCAACTGGAACAATATCATGTTCACACTGTCATTTGTACTTGCCATTATATGGGTGATAGATGTGTTAAAAGAGAAACTGAATAAACCATTATGGTATGTTGTATCCATTCTAATTGTCGCAGTTATGTGTTTTGTAGCTATGAATTTAGGATTGGATTATGAACATCATGCCGTACTTATTGGATATTTCATGTATATATTTCATGATAAATATATCTATTCTATACCATTTTGTTATGCGTCAATGTTTAAGGAACCCTGGGCATTACTTGGATTTGGTTTAAATCTGACTTATAACGGAGAAAGAGGGAGACAAAATAAGTTATTCAACTATTTCTTCTATCCAGTACATTTGCTTATTTTAGGAATAATAAGAATGACTCTTCATATTTAGATACATCATCTAAAGTTCATATTAATTGTGTAGTATTAAATTATACGAAAAATATACTTGAAACGAGGTAAATACATATGATTATTGAAAAACTCTTATCAAAAAGAGATCAATTACCCCTAGAACTCGCTATTATTGAACCAGAAGGAGAGGCTATCGGTATTATTCAGTTAATACATGGTATGTCTGAACATAAAGAACGCTATTATGACTTTATGAACTATTTATCACAACAAGGCTATATTTGTGCCATTCATGATCATAGAGGACATGGTGCAAGTGTAAAAGACAGATCACATTTAGGATATTTCTATACGAACGATATAACATATATTGTAGATGATGCTTATCTAATTACAGAATATTTGAAAAACAGATATCCTACATTAAATATCTCTATATTTAGTCATAGTATGGGTACATTAGTTTCTAGAAACTACCTAAAGAAATATGAAAAGCATATTGAAAAGATTGTATTGTGTGGTCCACCTACAGAAAATAAACTTGTTGATCTAGCATTATTTGCAGGAAAACTTACTGGATTATTTTATAAAGACTATAAACCTAATAAGATTCTGAATAAGTTATCTGTAGGATACTACAACAAAGGCTATACAACTAAAAATGAATGGATCTGTTCTAATTTACAGACTGTGTCTTCATATAACACCGATCCTCTATGTGGGTTTACTTTTACTACAAGTGGCTTTATAAATCTTTTCCAGCTATTAAAATCAGCTTTCATCAAAGATGATTGGAATCCACAAAACAGTTCTTTACCTATATTCTTAATTGCAGGTGTTGATGATCCAGTTATTCAAGGAAAACAGAAATTTAATGAATTAGAAGAGTTCTTAAAAGAAGTAGGTTATGAAAATATCAAGAGTAAACTGTACAAAGATAAAAGACATGAACTACTCAATGAAACAGATAAAGAAATAATCTATAAAGACGTTTTAGATTTTTTCTGTACTGATTAACTATAGGAGGTTAAATATGGCTTTTGATTTTAAGAAAGAATATAAAGAATTCTATATGCCTAAAAATAAACCCATGATAGTCACTGTTCCTCGTGCTAACTATATTGCGGTAAGAGGACAAGGGGATCCAAACGAGGAAGGTGGTGATTATCAGAAGGCTATTAGTGTACTATATGCAGTCGCTTATACACTTAAGATGAGCTATAAAACAAATTATAAGATAGAAGGATTCTTTGAATATGTGGTTCCTCCACTAGAAGGTTTCTGGTGGCAGGATGGCATCGAAGGTATAGATTATGATGATAAATCTACTTTTAATTGGATTTCTGTTATTCGTTTACCAGACTTTATTACTAAAAAAGATTTTGTATGGGCAGTAGAAACTGCGTCTATTAAGAAAAAGATAGATTGTTCTTGTGCTGAATTTATTACGATTGATGAGGGATTATGTGTACAGATGATGCATATAGGTTCATTTGATGATGAACCTGCCTCTGTTGCACTTATGAACAAATATATAGAAGAAAATGGATATATAAATGATCTTACAAAAGAAAGACTACATCATGAAATATATCTTTCTGATGCAAGAAGAGTCGCACCAGAAAAATGGAAAACTGTCATTAGACATCCAATCAAAAAAAGGGTTAAGTATGAATGAAAAAATAGGAGAAGTTTTCTCTATCACAAAAGATAACGAGCCTATACCAGGCTGTACCACTTCTAAAGCAGTAAATGATACACTGACTTATTTCTCACTTGCAAGAAATACAGACATAAGCGCTGAAATATATCCTTACTATAAGAAGATTTATGTCTTGAAAGGTCAGTTGGAAGTCTATGGAAATAATGGCTATACTAAAGTAGTTAAAGAAAAGGAAAGTTTCATTACATTTACTGATATACCTATGGGTATAAGAACTAAAGATGATGTCATATATACAGAAATATTAATAAGACAAACTATAAGTAACTAAATATATCGACTATTGTGATTAAATGTGTTCAAATCTCCTCAAAGGAGAGCGTTAAAATGAAAACATCAAATATCACAAATTATAAATTAAAGGATTTTACTGAACTTTTAGGCGTATCTGTTAAGATGTTATAACGTTGAGATAGAAAAGGAACTTTAAAGGCAAACCGAACCAAAACTAAAGGCATTATTATACTTATAATCATCATTTACTAAATCAAGTTGCATTTTTAAGATAGTTTTATAATGTAAAAGAATTATTTGAATACCCACAGACCACAGGTTAGTGAAAATTAAATTTTATTAACGCCGATTAAAAGGCGTTCATGAAGCTGAACTGAATACATGAATTTTCTATTTGTTCTATAATTAGATTAGAAATTAGATGGAGAACTCATGCAGGATATTGTTTCAATACTCCATGTGTTCTCCTGCAGGCTGCAAAGGGTTTCATAAGTATAAAAACTGATAGAAAGGGATGAGGGAATTGCTGAAGAGCTTCAAGACGGAAATAAATCCAAC
>OHBM01000846.1_pt1 | contig 24176 bp, 28 predicted proteins | sample 1577251 | NCBI WGS metagenome assembly OHBM01 (sample SAMEA3541557, study PRJEB24748) | human gut metagenome | biome: human gut; feature: human-associated habitat; material: faeces | place: China | collected 2012 | reverse complement strand
TGCCTTGGGGCGATCCCACAGGGGGCAAGCATCGGGGCCGCCTTCCTTGTGGCAACAATGGGCGGCATCAATGCTGGGGCAAAGGGGGATTTCCGGGTTGTCCCGGTTCTGCTGGAAAATCCGGTCACCATCCGGGCATTTGGGAAGGGTGATGGTGTCGGGTTCCGTCTGCTCCACGGGGGCGGAATCATCCACTTCACCGCCGCCCGGTGTAAATGTACCATTGGGATCATCAACCGCTTCAGGATCAGGGGCCGGGGCTTCTTCTGCTTTGGGCTTTCTTCCTCGTCTGCTGGGCCGCTGTTCGCCGCTGTCAGCCGTTTCAGGTTCCAGGGTTGCCGGGGTATTGCCGCCGTGTTTCATGGCTCCTGCGGCCCTCTGGTTGGCTTCCTCATAGACTTCACAGAAGGCTTCATAATCCAGCGGGATTTCCTTGTTGTGAACGGTCAGCCGCCCACCGCCAAAGATCACTTCAGAAGTCTTGAAGGAAAGCACCCGGTCATTATCATCCGCCACGATACGGGCCACAAGGTCAACCATACCGGCAACCTTATTGGCAACCTTTTCCCGAAGGTTCGGGCGAATGGAACTGATTTTGTCACCGCTCTTGCGGGTCAAATCCCGGCTTCTGTCCTCATGGCTGATCAGGATGATGTTTTCATAGTCCAGACTGACCAGCCGCTTGATGGTGTTCAGGAATTCAGAAGTAACCATATCCCACGCCCGGAAGGAATCATCACTTTCATGCTTCCAGCCCTGCCGATCACAGATATACACCCGGCAAGCCTCATAGGTATCTTCCAGAAGGTCAACCACAATGGTTTTGAAGTCGTTCTGTTTCTTCTCCAACTCGGCCACGGCATCAGCAAAGACTTCCCAAGCCAAATACCGCTTGGTCAACCGCCCTTCCACCGTCACGGTGTCCCGAATGGCGATATAGGGGGCATCCACAAACTTGATGTTGCCATCCGTGTTCAGCATCAGGGGATCAGGGAATTGATTGGCAAAGAAGGTCTTGCCGCTGAAGGGTGCGCCGTAAAGCCATACAACCTTCTTTTTGGTGGCGTTCAGGTTACGCCGTTCATTTTTGGGGAGTAACATATAGTTCCATCCTTTCTCACAGTATTCTTGATATTCACACCAACCGCAAAAGTGGTTAGGGTTCTTGGGGAAATCGGCGGCTTCAACCATGTGCTTCACATCGGTTAAAAAGCCAATGATTTTCGTGGGATCATACTGAACAGGCATCAAATACGGTTCAGCTTCTTTCAAAGCGTCCTGCAATCTATCCCGAAATTGCATCAGGGTTTCCGTTTTCTTCTGCCTGATCTTCACCTTTGGGACAATCAGGAAATACATATTCCTGATCCGGTGGCCGGGGTGGGTCAGTTCATACCAATACTTGTATTCGTGAAGCTGACCGGAAACGGAATAGCTTTTTCCGTTATTGGAATACTTGAAGTCATACAGATCAAACACCTGAACATCTTCACCCCAATAGTTGGAAGGGTGCCTTGTGTTCATCCATCCGGCGGGCCACAAATAATCCATGAACCCGGTGAAATCAGAATCCCCAATAGGAAGTTCAAAGGTGCCGCCCGGTGGCAACAGGGCCTTTGCCTTTGGGATCATGGCTTCCAACTTCATCATTTCATGAATGTGATCATCTGTCAGAATGGGGAAGCTGGATTGGTAGAAGTCAAGGGCCTGTTCAACCCCTTCTTCAATACCGGTATGAAGTGCGGTGCCAAGGATCAAAGCATTATCCGGTTCAGTGTCCGGGATGGTGTTCAACCCTTCCACATATCGCAAGCGGTATCGGTATGGGCATTTATTAAAGAGATCAACCCGGCTGTGGGAAACTCGCATTGTTTCACCCCTTTCACAATTTTTTTGAAGGTTTCAAAGCCTTCCGGGTACAGGATGAAGCCAAAGCAACTGGAATTATTGATTTGGGCCAGATTGCGCTTCTGAAGTTCTGAAGGGGTGCCGTTGGTAGCCTTCAGTTCAACTTCAAGGGTGATCCCCTTCACCACAATCTTCATATCAGGAAGGCCGCTTTTCACATACCTTCCGCCGCCCCAACGCTTTTCCCAATACCCACAGGGCGGGGTTCCCATCCGGTCAACTGGTTCACCCAAGGGATAAATCCCTTCACTTTCCAGCCACTTTTTCAGGCGGGTTTCAAAGTTTTTTTCACCGGCCACGGCTTTTCACCCCCCCCCCGCCGAATCAACCCATGATCCCAAGCGTGTTTTGTGTTTTCTGATATGGTGGCCCACTCCAACTGGGAAGCCCTGCAATCATGCTTCTTTCCGTGTTTATGGTTCACCACAGGCTTGTTCTCCGGGTTTGGAATGAATGCCAGCGCCACAAGGATATGTAACCGGCAATTCTCACCATCCAGTTTCACCCGAAGATAACCGGAACCATCGTCATAAGGCTTTAACAATTTCCCGGTTTTCACAGAACGAACTTGGGCCAAACGGTTGATTTGATAGTTAGGGTGGCCGGGGCATGGGTGCCATTTAATAATCATTCACGGCTTCACCCCTCCAATATCTTGATCAGGTTGTGAATTCCACGGGCTTGAAGGCCCTGAATCTTGCCGGTTCCGGCATAGAACTGAAACAGTTGATCATCAGACTTCCGCCAGCAATGGAAATGGCCGGTTTGCGGGTTCTTCAACTCGTATTCAATCCCATGGGCTTCAAACTGCTGGATAGCATAAGCAATCCGATCAGAGTTCTTGGAAACCCGTTCTTGATGGTTTCGGTGGGCGTGTTCCTTCAAGGCGTCCCAAAATTCATCCCTTGCCATCAGCTTCACCAATCCCCATCATCAAAATCATCTTCCGGTTCTTCCGTGGCGGCATCGTAGGCATCCTTTGTGATAACCGTTACATCCTCAACCGGAACATTCAGAAGATTTGCCGTAATGCGGCGCTGGGCTTCTACAAAAGAATCATCCGCCTGTTCTGGGTGGGAAACCCCTTGGAATGAAGAAGCGGAATACCCAACTGAACCGCTTCCACCATACATTTCACTGTTTCTAATTTCAAAGTGAAGTGTGATGGTTACAAAACATAAAGGGTTCATCATTACTTTTCACCACCTTTCAGGGTGATCTTTACATAACCGGCCTTGGCGCTGGATTTGGAGCATTCCGCCGCAATAGCCGGATATTTCTTTTTCAGCTTGGCGGCATCAATGCTGGTGCTGGTGGTGGGTTCAACCAAAGTCAGGTTCAGAACATCACTTTCAAACTTCTTGATCCCGAACTTCACCATAGCATCATACAAGGCCGCTTTCATTGTCTTTTCCTGCTCCTCAATGGCCTTTTTGTGGGCTGTCAGAGAAGCAATGGCGTTCAGGGTGGCAAGCTGGGATTGCTGGAATTCCTGAAGGCTGGTTTCTTCATCAAAGGTTGCAGTTCCACATTTATCAGGATGTTCCGAACAGGCATCGGGGCAAGTGTGGAAGCTGGGGCATTTATGGCAACACCCATCAAACTTCCCCAAGGGGCAGGGGTTTTCACATTTGATCATTGTTTGCACCTTCTTTCAAATAAACATCATGATACTGAAGCCCAAATTCACGGGCCGCTTCATGGTCATCAAAGTAAATGTCAATCAGGTTTTCCCCATACTTATCAACCACCCATGAAGAAGTTCTGTCCTGAACTATGTAGGTTCCAACCCCTTCAATTTCCACAACAGTTCCAAAGGGTAGCGGGGAAGCACAGGAAACGCCGGCAACCAGTTCTTCACCGGAAGCGCCATAAACAATTCCATCAGGCCGGTTTTCAGCCCACTTGCCGCAACAGATTTCACAGGAACAATAGGCGGTGATCCTGAATTCTCCTAAATATTCCGGTTCCGGCTCCACAGTAACTTCCGGCATGGGGATCACAGATTGGGTGGGCTGAACTTCAGTGGATTGGGAAGGCTCTTGGTTCGGCTCTTCCGCCGAACATTCAAGCATAAGAACCGTAAAGGCTCCAAGCAAAAAACCAATCCCCAAGCCTACAAGAAGGGCAACGGTGAACATCCGTCTGAACCATCTGTTCCTTTTAGCCTTTTGGGTGGCTATCCTCGTATTTTCTGAACAGTTCATCATTGTAATCCTTTCTCATTTGCAAGGTGGAATAAATGCTTTCTTCCACAGTGCCGGGGCAAATCATCCAGTAATAGAAGCACGGGCGTTCCTGCCCCATGCGGTGAATTCGCTTTTGGCTTTGCTCCCACAACTCCCAACTTTCAGGAAGGCTAAAATAAATGATTTTGTTGGCCTTTTGGAAGTTGCCCCCTCTTGCCCCGGCCTGATACTGAATGAAGGTCACAGAATTGGAATGGAAATTATAGGCCCCCAAATCCTTGACTTCACCAGATTGGATGGATATGGGGCGATTCATGGCCTTCACAATTCCCTTCATGCGCTCCATTTCCTCTGTGAAGTTATAGAACACAATCAAGCGATCTTCCGTGCTTTCTACCAGTTCCAGAAATGCTTTATACCGGTTCGGGTTATACAGGCCGCAAAGCTGACGGGCATACAAGCGGCGGGTCAAGCTGGTATCACCAATCAATTCCCGCTCATAATCAGCATTGGAACCCCAAAAGTCTGAATCAAGTTCAAATTCCTGAAGGGTGGTGGTGTTTATGCTAATCACCCGATCATTCCAGAACTTCCAATATTCCTTTGCCGGTGGCGTTCTGACCGGGATCATAGTTCTTTCAGGAAGGGAAATCCCGGCATCATCTGTGGTCATGAACACAGCACCATGTTCCGCCAGCTTTTTCTTCAGCCGATCAACATTTTTATAACCGGTGATCTTCTGCCGCCAAAATCCATCATCCTCAACCCATTCCGTTTGAATGTACTGCTTCCAGAACAGTTCCTTGGATATGCCCCACCCCAAAAGTTGGCATTGGCTCCACAGCTTTTCATATTTGCCACCAGTGGGGGTGCCGGAAAGAAGAATCACATTTTCAGGGTTCAAGGAAAGAATGAACTTTGAACACTTGGCGGTTTCGTTCTGGATCAGTGAACTTTCATCAAGCATCAGCGTAAACCCGGAAAGGGTTTTCAAAATCTTCCGTCTGAAGGTCAGTTCATAATTGATCACGCCACAAATTCTGGTAGGATTATCGGTTTCGGAAACCGCCGCCATAAACCACTTAAATTCTTTTGGGTTGGTCAGATCATAGATCATCCAACAATGGTTCATAGCGTAGTTCTCAACCATGTGATCTATCCAATCAGAAACCTTGGAACATTGACAAATCAACAGGTTCACACGGCTATTTAGCTTCAGGGCTTTTTCTGAACCAACAAAGGTTTTCCCAAGGCCCATATCAAGGTAATAAGCGCATCGGTTATGGCCTTCTGTCTGGTCAAGGGCCTGTTGCTGGTGCTGGAATAGCGTAATCATTGAACCTGAACCACCTTGCCCAAAACCTTTTTGGCATGGGTGGTGGAACCGAACAGCTTCTTCACAACCGCCGCACAGAAGCCGCTATAATAATCGTAGGTGTCACCGTCCCCACAGGAAACAATGGTCTTAGTGCCATCCGCCCACAGAACAATGGTTTTGGGGCCGCTGAAGATAACCTTCTTCACATCGGGAAAAGGAAGCCGCTCACGCTTCCGGTGCATCCGGGAAGTACCTTCCGCCAAAGTAGCGGTAAAAGCGGCATCGTTCATCAGGTATTCCACAAAAGTCTGGGTCTGAAGAACTTCCACCTCTTCCACACTGAACCAGAACAAACCACTTTCACAATCGTTCTTCATGCCGGGGAACTCCACGCCAACCTTGGGGCCATTCTTGGCGCTCCCGTAATACTTGCCAACCTTACCGGTCATACCAGTAAACTTCCCGCTATATTCAGCATTGGGAAGAATCAGAACCGTGCATCCAATCTGCATCATCGTTACCATCCTTTCATTTAAGCAGTCAGTCCAAAGAAGCTGTTGAACGCTTCAGCGCCCACATACTCCCTGAACTTGGTGGGGTTAATGTAATAGTTCCAGTTGTTCCCGGTTCCGGGAACCGCATTGCCAAAGGGGAGAAGGCCACGCTGAAGGCCGATCCGCACAAACTGATCAGATTTGCCCATACACCGGGCCGCTTCCTTCACGCTGATCTTCTTCACCGGGGGCGGGGCATCCTTAACCGGTGCGCCGCCATAGCCCATCAGGAATTCAAAGGTTGTGCCGGTGGCATCAGCCAAAGCCTTCACCCGCTCCGGGCCGGGGGTGTTTTTCCCGGAAAGATACTGACTGATTGCGGCCTTGGAAGCCCCGGCCTTTTCAGAAAGGGCGGATTGGCTCATATCGGCCTGTTCCATAGCGTACTTCAAACGCTCTGCAAAAGTGGCATTCATGGTGACAACTCCTTTCTCACAGGTCACACGCCTTGGAAGGCTTGCCGTTGGTGCGGGGACACACCCTATTGTGGGCCAAACACCGCTTGCAGAATTCCTTATGGGAATCCTTGGGGTAGTTGGTGGTGGGGTTCTTGACCGGCTTGTGATAACCGGTCTGGTGGTGGGTCTTGGTGTTCCGTACCACCTTCACAGGCTTGCTCTGCTCATTCTTCATGGTGATAACCTCCTATTTGCGATTAGTCGCCCCAATACTGGTCAACCAGCTTGTGGGCCATTTCCTTACCCATAGCCCAAACCCATTCTTTACGGGCTTGTTTGGCTTCATCTTCCTTTTCGGCCTGTTCCGCCACATAATCCCGGTTCAAGGTGTCGGGGTGGTAATAGCGGATAATGGGGGTTCCGCCATCCACATTGGCAATGGTCAGTTTGATCCGGCCATTGTGGTTGAACCAGTCGTTTTCACACCGGATTTCCAGCCCTTCAGGGCCGGTGGAAGCCTTGAAAATCGCCACATCAGGCGGGGTGACTTCCTGCTTAATGTTCAACCGGGGGTGAATCCGGCTGATCAGTTCCCATGCCTTTCGCTTGGTCAGCTTCACATTCATTGAACTTCAAACCTCCTTACTTCAAACGCTTCAGGTAATGCCCCTGATCATCCTTGCCAACCGTATAGCGGGAACCGGGGAACTGCTGTTCCAGCATGATCTTCCGCTTCATGGCATCGGCATGGGTATTGATCCCGCTCCGGGATTTCAACCCCACAAACAAATTGAAAATCATTTAGCATTCCTCCTGAAACTCACAGTCACAGTCCGCACAGATCACACGAACTTCTTTTGTGGCTCTGATAATGGCCCCGCAACAGGGGCAAACATACTTCCGGGAACTCGAACCGCCCTTACTGGAACCCTTCAATCCAAGGGGCCGGGGTCTTACAAGGGTGAAACCCTGTTTTCCAAGGCTCTTAACAAATTCAAGGGCTTCCGGGGAAAGTGTGGTTTTATGCCATCCGTACTTTTCACCCTTCTCCGCCGTCAGGCCGTGGGCTTCAGCGGTTTCCTTGAACTTCTTGTTGTGATAGGTTCCAGAACGGGAAGTGTCCTGAACACCGTCCTGAAGGTTCTGAAGATGAACCATTTCATGAATCAGGGTTCCACAGGTTTCTTCAAAGGGGCGGTTCAGATATTCGGCACACAGATTGATTTCATAGTGGCCTTCATCTTCCCCGGCCTTCCAAGCCTTCCAGCCGGTACACCATCCATAGGCCCCACGGGTATGATCCGGGGAAACAGTGATCACGGGCTTTTCCAACCCACCATCAAAGAAGCGGGCGTTGAACTTTGAAAATAAATTTTCAAGTTCTTCAATAACCGGCTTCAGGCTTACTTCATTCATGGTTCATTCCTCCACGGTGTCCTTTAGGACACTTTCTCGGTAAAAAAAATTCCCATAGGGCTTTTCAGATCCAGAATGTCAACGATCTTCTGAATCTCGCTTTGGGTGAACTCCGATTCACCATTGCACTTGCGATAGAAGGCAGATCGGGAAATCCCAAGCATGGCACACATATCGGATTTGCTGATGTTGTGCTTCATCATCTCATATTCCAGCCGTGCCTTATCCATCATTTCACTTCCTTCCTGTCTGCTTGGTTGTGTCGTTTAGGACACTTTCATAATAGCACAGCGGTTCACCGGTGTCAACCCCGTTTTTGTCTTAAAAGAAACTTTTTTATTTTTATTGAATTTTATGTTGCATAAAAGACACAAACATGGTATATTGGTAGTAACACAAGAAAGGGGTGTAAACACATGGCCGGTAACGATATGGCCCAAAAAATAAAGGATTTACGCATATCCCAAAACCTTACACTTGAACAGGTCGCCAATGAAGTTGGTGTTGGAAAAAGCACGGTCAGAAAATGGGAAACTGGTATGATTGCCAATATGCGCCGTGATAAAATCGCTTCCCTTGCAAAAGCCCTTCACACCACCCCGGCATATTTGATGGGTTGGATAGATGAACCGCATCGGGAAATTACAGTGGACAACCTTTTTCGGATCGAAACAAAACAGTTTCCACTTGTGGGGAACATTGCTTGCGGGGAACCGATCTTTGCAGAACAGAATTTTGAAGCCTATGTTGAAGCCGGGGCCAATGTCCATGCTGACTTCTGCTTACGGGCAAAAGGTGATAGCATGATCGGGGCCAGAATTCAGGATGGGGATATTGTATTCATCAAAAAACAGACAATGGTTGATGATGGTGAAATTGCCGCCGTTCTGATTGATGATGAAGCAACCCTGAAACGGGTGTATTATGATCAGGAATCCGGGGTTCTTCAGCTTTTTGCAGAAAATCCCAAATATAAAACCATGCGCTTCACCGGTGAAGAACTGGATCATATCAGAATTTTGGGGAAGGCCGTTGCCTTCCAAAGTGATGTTAAATAAGGGGTGATCATTTTGTTCGGTAAGAAAAAAGAATTTGCGGCTGTTGGCCCTCTGGTTGACGGGTTGCCGGTTCCAGCTTTAACGCCAATCATTGCAAAACTGATCCCGGAAGGGTTCAATTTGAAAGCCTTGACCGGAACCAACAAGGAGAACTGGAAGGAATTCAATTTGTCATTGAACAAGGTTCAGAATGTTCAGTTAATGAATGAACGGGAAATCCAACAGGTGATCCAGCAATCGGTTCCGGGAATGGTCTTAGGTGCGGCGGCTTTCGGTGCGTTGGGGGCTATGGTTGGCGGAAGGGTTCAGACAAAAGAGAAAATCAAGGTTTCCACCCTTCTTGTGATTGATTATGAATCCGATGGGGCCAAACAAATTGTTTTGAATGTGTCCGACAATCTGAAGGACAGTGAACAAGTGGTGAAGCAATTCCAAAGCATGAAGCCCGTTCAGAATTCCCCGGTTCAGCTTTGACAATCCTTCAACATTCAAGATCAAAACCCTATCACTGTATTTTTCTATTTCTTTATATTTTTTTCTTTTATTTGAAATGAATATATGAATGATCTTGAATGTTGAAGGAAGAACCCGTGAAACCATTGTGGCACATGGATTTCATAGGGCTTCAACATCTATTCAAGATAAAAAAAAAATGACCGCCCCCGGTGGTGGCACACCGGAAGCGGTCAGGCGAAACAAAACCCGTTTGAAGTTAATGTTTCAATCCCCATTGAACATTATATCACACCGGGTTTGGTTTTGCATACCCTTTTTCCTGAAAGGCTGGGTGATATAATGCGAAATCCAAATGGGTATGGGACAGTTGCGAAGCTGTCAGGCAATCGCCGCCGCCCATTCATTGTGAAGAAAGTGATTGGGTGGAATGACAAGGGGCACCCAATTTATGAGATTATAGGCTACACAGAAACCCGTGAAGCTGGAAATATGTTGTTGGCGGAATACAACCGTGATCCGTGGGATGTTGACCGGGCCAAAATCACGGTGAAAGAACTGTTTGAACTCTGGAAGGAAAAGAAGGCCCCCAAGCTGGGGGAATCTAACCGTTCATCTTTGTGTTCAGCGTTCAAGCATTGTTCAGCGTTGTGGGAAAAGCCCTATAAACAAATTCGATCCTACCAAATGCAAGAAACTATTGACGGGTGCGGGAAGGGATATAGCACCCAAGCAGCAATCAAGAACCTTTGGGGCCATCTTGACCGGTTCGCTTTGGAAATGGACATAATCAACCGGTGCTTTTCTGATCTTCTCACTTCTGATCCAATTCCACCAACCAGCCGCCTTCCCTTCAGCAAGGATGAAGTCAAAAAGGTTTGGGCGCATCGGGAACAGCCTTGGGTTGATACCGTCCTGATCCTGATATATTCCGGGTGGCGAATCAGTGAACTTCTGAATTTGAAACCTGAAGATATTGACCTTCAGGCCGGGACGATGAAGGGCGGAACCAAAACCAAGGCCGGTAAAAATCGGCTGGTTCCTATCCATTCCAAAATCAGGCCATTGGTTGAAGCCCGTCTTGCTGAAAGTGGCCCCCGCTTGATCAGCTATAACGGAAGGGCTTGTTCTCAAACCCAATACCGTATTTTTTGGGCGGATATTATGAAGGCCCTTGGAATGAACCACACCCCGCATGAATGCCGCCACACCTTTGAAAGTCAACTGGACAGCGCCGGGGCAAACCGGAAGTGTATTGATCTTCTGATGGGTCATGTGTCCAAAGACACGGGAAACCGGGTCTATAATCATAAGACTTTGGACGAACTGAAAGCCGCCGTAGAAATGATAAATATTTTTTGAAACCTCTTGACATACACACTCATTGGGTGTATTATACTTACAGAAAGACACCCAATGAGTGTATGAAAGGAAGGTTGTTATGAAGATGTATCCATTTAGCGTTCAGAAGAACGCCCATTCCATTGAATTCTTTCACAACCGTATTGCCAACATCCTTTATGATGTCGAAGGCGGGGAAGTGGAAATGTCCAGCGATCAGTATAATCGGCTCCGGGATTTCTTTGATGGAGAACTTCAAGAACTTTATGAAGCCATGTTCCAAAGCAGGGATGGGCGGGTTGTCTATCTCACCGGGCGGCAAATCGGCCTTGCCAAAAAGGTTATTGTTTGGGCAAGTGAACAAAGGGCCGCTTCTCTGATTGCAAACGGGAAACTGGAATTCCTGAAATATTGCTGATCACCAACCATCAGGCGGGGGGGAAGCCCCCCCCCGCCTTTCAATTTTAGAAAGGACAGTCACCGTGAACAAAATCAGAAGAAAGCAACTTCAAAATCTGTTGGATCAAATTTCCGTGATTTCTGATCAATTACAGGTCATTCTTGATGAAGAAGATGAATACCGGGACAACATACCGGAAAACCTTCAGGGTTCAGAACGATATGAAACTTCTGAAGAAGCGTCTGCTAACATGGAAGAAGCTATTGAATCTCTTTCTTCCGTCACTGACAGTTTGGAATCCATCATTGATGGGTAAAAAATGGAAAGAGGGTTTGAAATATGAACATCAAAGAAGCCCGTGAATTTGCCGGGTTGACACAAAAGGAAGTTGAAAAGGAATTCGGGGTTCCGGCCCGGTCAATTCAAAATTGGGAAGCCGGGATCAGACAGCCCCCGGAATATGTAGAAGCCTATCTGGTGGAAAAGCTGTCCCAACTGAAGAAGGTTGCCCGTGTGCGGGTGATCCCGGAATCCTTGGAAGTCAGGGTGGAAACCCTTGAAGATGGTGAATGGGAACTTTCTACCAGCGCCCCCATTGTGGATAATCGCATTCCGGTTTCCATTTTGGTTGCCGTAGGGCGGTTTTCGGAAGCCGGTTACAAACTGGTTTTCATGGGTTGAACTACAATGAATTTTTGCTTCACTGAACACTGAACTAATAACACGATAGTAACAAAAAAGGCGGGAACCCCTGAAAATACAAGGGTTCCCGCTTCTTCTGTGTTTATTATACCACAGTGCGCGCGAAACCACGGGTCAATTTTTGCACGTTTTCCAGAAAACTGTCCAAAAACTATTGCGGCATCAGACACATCGTCGTATAATGTGACCATCCAAATGCGAATTTTTTCACATGGAGGGAAGCGTAGATTGAAAGACCTGAAGCATCTTTACGAATTTGAAAAGCTGCTCGAGAGTGCCAACAACGCGCTCGTGCAGCAGGCGTGTGCCGAGGGGAAGCACGCGCTGGCCTACACCTGCTACCACATGCCGGAGGTGCTGCTCAACACCGGAAACTGCTTTTCGGTGCGCCTGCGCGCACCGCTGACGGGGTCGCTGGACATCTCGTCGTACTACATGTCAAACTTCATCTGCGACTACTGCAAGTCGCTGCTGGAGCGCGGCATCGAGGGCGGCTACAACTTCCTGTCCGGCCTGATGGGCACGGAGACGTGCTCGGAGATGAACCGCGCGCTCGAGCACTTCGAGCTGCTGCGGCTCGTGGACAATGAGCAGTTTTTCGTGACCTTTCTCGACATGCCCTTCAAGGTCACGGAAAACACCGTGCGCCACTATGTCGACCAGCTCCGGCGCAAAGTGCTCACGCCGCTGCAGGAGGTCTACGGCGTGGACGTGTCGGACGACGCGCTGCGCAAGGCGGTCGCCGAGCACAACGAGGTCTGCCGCATCCTGACTGAGATCGGCCAATTCCGCAAGGAGGAAAACCCGCGCATCACGGGCTATGAGTACCACATCCTGAACCTTGTGAGCTACTGCTGCCCGAAATATCTCATCGTCGACAAGCTGCGCGAGACGCTCGAGGAGCTGCGCCAACGCGAGCCCGATGTGAAGCCGCGCTTTCGCGTGAAGATCGCCGTCGTCGGCAGCGAGATCGACGACCCCGGCTTCACCAAGCTCGTCGAGGATGCGGGCGCGCTCGTCGTGGTCGACCGTTTCTGCTTCGGTTCGACGCCGGGGCGCGAGGAAATTCACCTTGACCCCGACCTGCCGGTGCTCGAGAGCATCGCGCGCCACTACCTCAACACCAGCCAGTGCCCGCGCTTCATGCAGCGCGAGAAAGTCGACGGCCGCTGGCAGCTCGTGCGCGACCTGTGCGCGGAGTATCACGCGCAGGGCGTGCTGTACGAGCAGCTCAAGTTCTGCGAATACTGGGGCTATGAGCGCGCGCTGGCAAGCCACGTCGTCACGCGCGAATTCGGCATTCCGTCCGTCGCGGTCGACCGCCAGAACGCCACCGGCGGCAGCGGCCAGCTGCGCACGCGCGTGCAGGCATTCGTCGAGAGTCTGGAGATCAAGCAGCTCCAGACGCAGAGAGGAGGCAAGTGACCATGGGTGAACAAAAACGCTCCCTGCGGGAATTTCTCCGCCACGTCAATGACTACACCTACCGCTTCGACCCGGAAAAGGGGCGGTTTCGCTACCGTGAGCTGCGCGGCGTGCGCGACACGGCGTTTGACTTCTATATGTGGCTCAAGTGCTGGAAGGACATGATCGTCTTTGTGGCCAAGTGTCCGGTGTCGGCCGTGCGCGCGCTGTTTCGCTATCAGTGGTTTTCCACCTACCTGACCTATCCGAACTTTGTCGACCGCGGCACGCTCGGTATGCGCGGCAACCAGCTGCGCATGGCACGCGCCCAATATGACCGCATCGTGAAAAAGGCCACCGACCTGCTGCGCATCTCGTTCGTGGCCGACGAGCATTTTCACCCCAGCAACAAGCTCTCGAAGAAGATCGTGCTCTTTGACGAGCTCGTCCCCGGACAGATCATGGCCGGCTTCCCGAACCTCATCTACCTGCCGGCGCAGGTGCTGCCGGTGTTTCTGTGCTCGATCCTCAACCAGCAGATCACGCCGCCGTATCTCGACGCGGCCGAAAACTTCGGCATCCCGGCCGACGTCTGCCCCCTGCCCTCGGCCGAGGCCGGCTGCGCCCTGCGCGACGAGTATCCCAAGCTCGGTACGTGCTTTGTCGCCTGCAACATGCCGTGCGACGGCAGCGTCGCCACGACGTCGTATCAGGACCGGTATTTCAACCTCCCGACGTACTATTACGGCGTGCCTATCCGCTACAACGAGGACGCGGTACAGGACTACGCCGTCGAGGAGCTGCGCGGGCTCATCCGCTTCATCGAGGAGCAGACCGGCGAGACCTTCGACTGGGACGCATTTTTCCGCGCCATGAAGATCTACAACCGTGAGACGGAGTACGAGCTGCAGAAGTGGGAGGTCAACCGCACGCCCTATCCGCAGATGACCGGCGAGACGTTTTGGATCTACCGTATGTTTTTCTATCATCTCTCGGGCGGCATGGACCCGCGCTTTCTCGACACCGACCGCCGCGTCAACCGCATCATGATGCGCGGCTACCGGCAGAAAAAGCCCTGCGCGCCCGCAATGCGCCACCGCTGCGTCGAGTGGTCGTGTCCGGCGAACTTCTACCCCGATTTCTCCGTCTGGGCGGAAAACTGCTGGGGCATCAACGTCGTGGCGAGCATGGAGTCGCTCATTTCCGACATCATCATCAACACCGAGGACCAGGATCAGGCGCTCTCCGATCTCGCGCGCAGCTACCAGCGCACCACCATGCGCAAGCACACGAAGGGCGGCTACGCAAACGTGCTCGACGAGCTGTGGGTCGTCTGCAAGCAGTACAACGCCGACATGGTGCTCATGTATGACCAGATCTCCTGCAAGGGCATGGACGGTCTGCGCGGCGTGTTTGAGGAGCAGGCGGCCGCGCGCGGCGTGCATATGCTCTGGGTCGCACAGGATCTGCTCGATTCGCGCACGATCTCAAAGCGCGACATGCGCCGTCAGGTCAACCTCTACATGCAGACCGTCATGGGCGAGGAGCCGGTGCGCCCCGACCTCGTGGACTTTGACGATGCGCTGACGTGGTAAAAGCAAATCCATCGAGAACCACTTCGTTAGGTTCCCGGCGAAATGCAAAGCCCTTTTTAAACACGCAAACTCCCCGCCCGAAGGCGGGGAGTTTTTGCAGGCCGTTACAAAAGCCTCGCAGAATTTTCATGTCTGCGGCTGCTTTTTGATATCGAACCGCCACACGGCCACAACGTAGGACACGAAGGCGATGGCCTCGATGACCATGCACGAATACGAGCGCGCGAGGATGTCATACGTGAACCAGAACGGCGAATTGGTCAGATAGAGCAGGCGCGTGCGGCGCATATCGCGCGTCCAGAGCGCGATGGTCGTCATGCTCATGGCGATGCCGGGCAGCAGACTCCTCGGCCCGTCCCATGTGAGGATGGTGTTGACGACGTACAGCACCAGAAACGCCCACAGCCACGCGCGGCTCTTGGCCCACTTGCGGTCGTTGAAGTAAAACACGACGCTGCGCGCGAACGACAGAATGTTGATGGTCGCGGCGGTCATCGCGCCGAGCAGCCCATAGTGCACGATCCACATCAGGCAGGCGGTCGCCTGCGCCGCGAGGATGACGCGGCGATTATTGAATTGCACCGAGATAAACACGATCAGGCTGCCGAGCAGACCCAGCGCCTGGTTGAGCCAGAAATCCATGTGCCACACCCTTTCTTCCCGCAGGAAAGTGGATTTTAACACAACCGCGCGGGAAAAACAAGCCTTCCCGCACAGTTTTTGCACACATACAACGCCAAAATATATAAATCAGGAATCCGCCGCAAGCGCCGCTTTCCTATTTATAAATAGTATCCCTCAAAACAACGCGGCAAGCTGCTGCCACACCGGCAGCCCCACGAGCCAGCGGATGACCGGCACGAACAGCAGCGCCGGCAGATAGTCCGCCACCTTGATCTTCGTGGCGCCGGTCTGATTGAGACCGATGGCCGCCACAAGCAGAGAACCCGCGCACGTGAGGTCCGCGACCGCCGCCTCCGAGAGCAGCGGCGCGATCGCCCCGGCCAGCAGCGTGAGCGTCCCCTCGACCACGAGCACCGCCGCGCCCGCGAGCATCACGCCCGCGCCGAGCGTCGTGGCCATCATGGCGCAGAAGACGAGGTCGATCATCGACTTGGTAAACAGGATGCTGTTGTCGCCGCGGATGCCGGCGTCGAGCGAGCCGTTGACCGCCATCGCACCGATGCAGCACAGGAGGCTCGCCGTGACGAACCCCTCGGCCAGCGACGGGCCGCCCTCATGCCGGTGAACGTGCGCCTCGACCCAGTTGCCGAGGCGGTGGATCGAGCCGTCGATGTTCAGCAGCGCACCGACCGCCGCGCCGAGCGTCATGGACACGATGACAATCAGGATGCTCCGGCACGCACTCGCACCCGAAATGCCGATATACAGCACGCACAACCCGAGACCGATCATGACCGTTTTGCTCACCCGCTCGGGGATGCCCCGCCGAAACAGCAGGCCGATTGCCCCGCCGCCCGCAATGGCCAGCGCGTTGACAACAGCGCCCGTCAGACTCATATCCGATCCGCTCCTTCCCGCCGCGCCGCCTTGCCGCCTTATTTAAATAAGGTATCATCCATCGGACACGGTTTGATCAAAATGCACCGTTTAAGATAGCACAACCAGGCGGCCGTGTAAACAAAAATTCAGCCGTGCGCCGTTGGGATGGACGCCTTGAGCTCACTGAGAAACATCTGTCCGGCGGTGGACAGGCCGGTCTTCTGCTTATAGACGACGCCGACGGTTCGCTGCAGCTCCGGCGAGAGACGGCGCGCGATGACACGCCGGCCGCTGCGGCGCAGCACCGCCTCCGGCAGGATGGACACGCCGAGGTTGTTCTCGACCAGGTTCAGGATCGTGTAGTCGTCGGCCACACGGTACTGGACGTTGATCTGCGGATGGCGCGTGAGCAGGTCACGGATGCAGCCGCCGCCGCGCCCCTCCTCGAGAAGAATGAAGGGCTCTGCCGCGAGCTCGTCGACCTGAATGAAGATGTTCTCGCCCAGCGGATGCCCCTCGGGCAGCACGGCGAGCATGGTATCCTGATAGATCGGCTCGCACGGGAACGGAGTCGTGCGCAGCATATCCGTGAAGCCGAAGTCGACCACGCCCTCGCGCACCCAGTCCTCGATCTCATAATACAACCCCTGATAGAGCTCGAAGCGGATGCCGCTGTGCAGGCGGCGAAAGCGCTCCATAGCCGGCGGCAGCAGATAGCTCGACACGCTTGTGAACGTGCCGAGGCGGATCGTGCCCTGTTCCAGACCGCTGAAGCCCGCCGCCTGCGACTGGAGCATCCGGTAGGCGTTGACCGTGTCGCGGATGTACGGCAGCAGATGCCGTCCCTCATAGGTGAGCGCCACGCCCGAGCGCGAACGCACCAGCAGCGTCACCCCCAGCTCCTCCTCCAGCGACTTGATCATCTGGCTCACGGCCGACTGCGTGTAGCCGAGATCGCGCGCAGCATCGGAAAAGCTGTTGCGCTCAAAGACCTTCAAAAATGCGATATACCGGTTCATAAGCACCCCTCACGGATAAGAAACGCTAATTTAACTATCAGAATTATTTGCTTTACTTATCTATAACGGCATTATATAATGGGCACTGTCAGATAGCAAGTGCAATTTTTCGTGACCGCACACGAAGTTTGCAGTGCACTGGCGCAACCACGCAAATTCTCTCCAAGCAACATGATAATTCCTTTTTCCAACTCCATTTCTCCTATGGAAACACCCCTGCCGGTTTGTCCGTTCCGGCAGGGGTGTTTTCCGTTTGCGGGAGATTTGCTGCGCACTTTTCAAGCCCTCCCCGCGAGGAGAAGGCACCGCCGAACGGTACTGCTAGAAAACGATCGCACCGCCGCAGACAAAAGCAGCCCTCCCGGATCGGGAGGGCTGCTTTTCTTGAAATCATGCCCGGCGCTCAGTCCGTGACCGTGACGGCGGCAGTCGTTCCGGAGGCACGGATGGCGTCGGCCTGCATGGCGTCGGTCGTGACCGTCTGCAGCGGCAGGCTGCTGAGCGCCGACCAGTCGAGCGCGCCGGAAACACCGCGCAGCGTCAGCTCCGTGAGCCCGGTGAAGCCATCCAGACCGGACGTGCTGTCGAGCTCGCAGCGGATAAGCGTGAGCGATGTGATCGCCCGCTCGCGGTCAAAGCTGTGGAAGAAATCGCCCCGCAGATCGCAGTCCACAAGCGTGACGCACGTGAGCGAGGACTTGTGCAGCGGGATCAGCAGCTCGCGGCGCGTGCAGTGCGAGAGCGTGATGTCCTGCAGCTTTGTCAGCGCGCGCAGCTCGGACAGGTCCGACACGTTCGCGCCGTTGAGGTGCAGCGTGCGCACATTCAGGCAGCGGCCGAGCCCGGTCAGATCCGTGACGGCGTTGCCGTCGGCCAGCAGCGCCGTGAGCTTTGGCAGCTGCTCGATGCCCGCCAGACTCGTGAGCCGGTTGGCGCTGACATCAAACACCTCCACACCGCAGGCGGGCAGGCTCTCGAGCGTGGTCAGCGACTGAAATTCGAGCGCGAGCTCGCGCAGGCTCGGAAAATACGCGAGGTCGGACAGCTCGCGGATGTCCCCGCGCTGCACGGTGATGCTCTGTCCGGACGGGTCGACGACCTCCGCCGCCTCGACACCGGCAGCCGCCGCATCCACGCCCTGCTGCGGGGCGGCAAACCAGTACCGGTCGCCGCAGACATACAGCGCCGTGAGCCCCTTGAGATCGGCGACCGTGAGCTCGCCCTCGGGCTTTCCGGCATAATCGCGCGCGGCCTGCTCAAGCAGGGGGTTCTGGAATGCGGCCACCGTGTCGTCCGACAGCGTCTGCACCGCGACGGTCTTGGCCGTGAAACGGTAGAGCAGGCCCGTGAAGTGGCCGACGATGCCCGCCGCGATCAGGCAGCCGGCGAGCACGACGGCGATGATCGCCGCCGCGATGCCGCGCTTTTTCTTCGCGCGCTCCGGCTTCGGCGCTTTGGCGGGTCTTTCCCGACGGGGCTTTTCGGCGCGCGGCTTTTTCTCTTTCTTCTTTTTCGCCCGCGGCGGCGCGGCGGGTGCCTCGGGTGGCAGCTCCGGCGCTTCGCCCGCAAATTTGTCCGCGTCGAGCAGCTCGGCCGAGAAGAGCTTGTCGTAGAAATATTCCTCACTCGGGTAGGCATATTTCATGAGCGCGAAGAGGTTGCCGATCTGCATCTCCATGCCCGGCGACAGCTCCGTCTGCTCGAGGTAGACGTTGATGACCGGCTTTTTCTTTGTCAGGGCATAGTGCATCTCCTTGCGGCAGTTGTCCGAGCGCAGATACGCCGGGGACAAAAACGCCAGCACGAGCTGCGCGCGCTCGAGGTGCGACGCAATGCTCTCCGGCCACTCGCTGCCGGCCTCGATGCCCTCGTCATACCAGACGCGAAAGCCGCGCGATTGCAGCGTGCCGATGATCTCGAGCACGGCCGCGTCGTTCGCGTGCGCGTAGCTGACGAAGATGTACGGCTGTGTGCCCTCGTAGGGGCGCAGAAGTGTTTTCAAAAAAACCACCTCCGGAAAAAAATCGAAAAACGACTGGATTCTGTTCGTGTATCACACGCCTCTGCGCCCGGCAAGAGCCTTGACGCCCGCGAGATAGGCATACGGTACGCACAGATCCCCCCGACCGGAGCCGAGGGCGATGTCCGGCTTGCGCAGGCCGTGATAGTCCGACCCGCCGGTCGGCACAAGGCCGAAGCGCCCGGCCAGCGCCTGCGCCGCCGCCGTCTGCTCGGGTGTATAGGTCGTGTAGCGCACCTCGAGCCCGAGCGCCCCGGCGTCCGCCGCCGCGGCGAGCAGGGCAGTACGCTGCGCATCGTCAAAGCGGTACTTGAACAGATGCGCCACGACCGGCACGCCGCCCGCCGCGCGCAGCGCGCGCACGGAATCTTCCAGCGGAATGTTGTAGCGCGGGACATAAAAGCGCTTGCCCCGGCCGAGCAGACCGCGCATCCCGTCGGACACCGTGGGGATGCAGCCGCGCTGCACGAGCAGCGCCGCGATGTGCGGCCGGCCGAGCACCGTCTGCCCCGGGAAGGCCGCGTGCAGCTCCGCCATCGTGATGGGGTAGCCCGCGTCGTGCAGGCGCTGCACCATGGTCTCGTTGCGGGCATTGCGCTCGTCGGTGGCGCGGGTCATGAGCGCGCGCAGCGCGGCGTTGTCCGTGTCCATATAGTAGCCGAGCAGGTGCACCTCCTCGCCGCCCCACACGGTGGACAGCTCCACGCCCGGCACGACCTCAATGCCGCGTGCCGTCCCCGCCGCAAGCGCCTCGGGCAGTCCGGCAAACGTGTCGTGATCCGTGATCGCCACGGCGCGCAGTCCGGCTGCCGCCGCCTTGCGCACGACGGTCTCCGGCGCGTCCGAGCCGTCGGACGCGAGCGTGTGCACATGCAGATCAATCCGCTCCATGGCGCACCTCCAGCCCGTCCGGCAGCGCGTCGCCCTGCCAGAGGACAAAGACCGTACCGTCCGTGACGCGCACCTCGGCGCGCGCATCCGTGAAGGAGTTGCTCACACCGAGCGGCATGGCGCAGGTGAGCGTCGCATCCGTGACCTCGTAGAGCAGGCCGCGCAGCGTGACGCCGCGCGCAGCGTCGCCGCTGCTGAATACCGAGACCGTGCCCTCCATGCCGGCGGGGAAGGTCAGCGTGCCGTTTTGCACCGCCGTGACCACCCAGCCGCAGCCGATGAGCCAGCCCTGCGCGCCCGCGTCCGTGAGGCCGCGCAGCGTCTGAAAGCTTGCGATCGTCTGGTCGATGCGGCCGCCGAGCGCGCCCGCCATCACGAGCCGCCGGTAGCCGTGCCCGAGCGCCCAGCGCACGGCGAGACCGAGGTCGGTGTCGTCCTTCATGACCGGGTGCGTCTCCACATTCGGGTGCTCCGGCCGGTAGCCGAGCGAGTCAAAGTCACCCATGACGAAGTCCGGCTCGATGCCGCGCGCACGCAGCGAGCGGTAGCCGCCGTCAGCCGCGATGATATAGTCGCCCGCACACGGGCTCAGGCGCACGCCCTCAAGGCTGGCCGCGCCGACGATATAACAAGTATTTTCCAAATTCATTCCAGCTTTCCTGAATTTTCGCCCGTTATTGTATCACATTCTGCGCACCGAGAAAAGAATTGCATGTAAATTACCTGTGCGTGCATTTGTTAGATTTTAAACTCGTCGAAAATCAAAAATTTTATTTCTATTGTTACTGATATATGATATAATTCCAGCATTGGCATCGCAGCGAAGCGCGTTTTTTTACTGCTGCCGCCCATCTCTGCGGCCCGCCGCAGTCAGAAAGGAGACACGACCGTGTCAGAAAAAGTTTTCAACAAGGTCCTTGCTGCCAACCGCGGCGAGATCGCGGTGCGTATCTTCCGCGCGTGCTATGACCTCGGCATTCACACCGTGGCCATGTACTCCAAGGAAGACGAACTGAGCATGTTCCGCACCCGTGCCGACGAGGCATATCTCGTCGGCGAGAACAAGAGCCCTCTGGGTGCGTATCTCGACATTCCCGAGATCATCGATCTGGCCAAGCGCCGCGGCGTCGACGCCATCCACCCGGGCTACGGCTTCCTGTCCGAGAATGCGGACTTTGCCCGCGCCTGCGAAGCGGCCGGCATCACGTTCATCGGCCCCCCGAGCGACGTGCTCGGCAAGATGGGCGACAAGCTCTCGGCCAAGCAGATCGCCATGGAGTGCGGCGTGCCGGTCATCCCCGGCTGCTCCGAGCCTCTGCGCGACGGGCAGGAGGCGCTCGAGAAGGCCATCAGCTTCGGCTTCCCCGTCATCCTCAAGGCGGCGGCCGGCGGCGGCGGCCGCGGCATGCGCCTGTGCGAAATGCCCGAGGACGTTATCCCCGCGTTCGAGCTCGTCAAGAGCGAGGCGCGCAAGGCCTTCGGCAATGACGACATCTTCATCGAGAAATATCTCGTGCAGCCCAAGCACATCGAGGTGCAGATCCTTGCCGACCAGTACGGCAACGTGCGCCACCTCGGCGAGCGCGACTGCTCGCTGCAGCGCCGCTACCAGAAGGTCGTGGAGTTTGCGCCCGCGTGGAGCGTGCCCGAGAGCATCCGCGAGCAGCTGCACGCTGACGCCGTGAAGATCGCCGAGGCCGTCGGCTATGTCAACGCCGGCACGGTGGAGTTCCTCGTCGACCGCGACGGCAACCATTATTTCATCGAGATGAACCCCCGCATCCAGGTCGAGCACACCGTCACCGAGATGGTCACGAACATCGACCTCGTGCGTGCGCAGATTCTCATCGCCGAGGGGCAGCCGATCAGCCACCCGGAGATCGGTCTCGGCGACCAGAACAACCTCAAGGTCAACGGCTACGCCATCCAGTGCCGCGTGACCACCGAGGACCCGGCCAACAACTTCGCGCCCGACAACGGCAAGATCGAGGCCTACCGCTCCGGCGGCGGCTTCGGCGTGCGTCTCGACGGCGGCAACGTCGGCACGGGCTCGATCATCTCGCCGTACTACGACTCCCTGCTCGTCAAGGTCACGAGCTGGGACTGCACCTTCCCCGCCGTCTGCCGCAAGGCCACCCGTGCCATCAATGAAGAGCACGTGCGCGGCGTCAAGACGAACATCCCGTTTGTGACGAACATCCTCACGCACCCGACCTTCGTCGCCGGCAAGTGCCACACGAAGTTCATCGACGAGACGCCGGAGCTGTTCGAGTTCACCGAATCGCGCGACCGCGCGACCCGCGTACTCAAATACATCGCCAACATCCAGGTCAACAATCCCGACGCCGAGCGCCACCAGTACGACACGCCGCGCTTCCCGAAGGCACAGCGCGAGGTCACGAAGCAGGACGGGCTCAAGCTCCTGCTCGACACCGACGGTCCCGAGGCCGTGAAGGAATGGGTCCTCGGCCAGAAGAAGCTGCTCATCACCGACACGACGATGCGCGATGCGCACCAGTCGCTGCTGAGCACCCGCCTGCGCACCCGCGACATGGTCAAGGGCGCCGACGGCACGGCCGACATCCTCGCCGACTGCTTCTCGCTCGAGATGTGGGGCGGCGCGACGTTTGACACCGCCTACCGCTTCCTGCATGAGTCCCCGTGGGAGCGTCTGGAGATGCTGCGCGAGAAAATCCCGAACATCCCGTTCCAGATGCTGCTGCGCGGCTCGAACCTCGTCGGCTACGCGAGCTATCCGGACAACCTCGTGCGCGCCTTCATCGCCGAGTCCGCCCGCGAGGGCATCGACGTGTTCCGCGTGTTCGACTCGCTCAACTGGCTGCCGAACATGGAGACCGCCATGGACGAGGTGCTGCGTCAGGGCAAGTTCCTCGAGGGCACCGTGTGCTACACCGGCGACATCCTCGACCCGACGCGCGACCGCTACACGCTGAAGTACTACGTGGACTTTGCCAAGGAGCTCGAGCGCCGCGGCGCGCATATGCTGGCCATCAAGGACATGTCCGGCCTGCTCAAGCCGTATGCCGCCAAGAAGCTCGTCAGCACCCTCAAGCAGGAGATCGGCATCCCCATCCACCTGCACACGCACAACACCAGCGGCACGGGCGACATGGTCAACCTGATGGCCGCGATGGCGGGCGTCGACATTGTCGACACCGCGCTCTCCCCGCTCGCCAACGGCACGTCCCAGCCCGCGACGGAGTCCCTCGTCGCCACGCTCAAGGGCACGCCGCGCGACACAGGCCTCGACCTGAACAAGATGAGCGAGGCTGCCGTCCACTTCCGCAAGGTCGCGGATGAGCTCAAGGCGAGCGGCGCGCTCGACCCGAAGGTGCTGAATGTCGACACGAACACGCTCCTCTATCAGGTCCCCGGCGGTATGCTCTCTAACCTCATCTCCCAGCTCAAGCAGGCGGGCAAGGAGGACAAGTACTACGACGTGCTCGCTGAGATTCCGCGCGTGCGCGAGGACTTCGGCTATCCCCCGCTGGTCACGCCGTCCAGCCAGATCGTCGGCACGCAGGCCGTGCTGAACATCATCACCGGCGAGCGCTACAAGATGGTCCCCAAGGAGTCCAAGGCCATGCTGCGCGGCGAATACGGCAAGCTGCCCGGAACCGTCAACGAAGAGGTCCGCGCCAAGGCGGGCATCAAGCCCGAGGACGTCATCACCTGCCGCCCCGCCGACCTTCTGGAGCCCGAGCTTCCCAAGTACCGCGAGGAGTACAAGGACCTCGCCAAGAGCGAGGAGGACGTGCTCTCCCTCGCGCTGTTCCCGCAGGTCGCACCCAAGTTCATCAACCGCCGCAACCTGCGCACGCCGAAGCCGCACCGCACGATGGCTCCCATCGCGCACCGCGAAGCGAAGGAGCGCGCCGTCGCGCCCTTCTCCCGCAAGTAAAACGCAACGAAAAATCGCCCTTCCATTTGGAAGGGCGATTTTCTTATTTCGTCAGGTCGAGCTGCATCTGCACGTGCGGGATGCC
>OHBM01000836.1_pt1 | contig 24263 bp, 17 predicted proteins | sample 1577251 | NCBI WGS metagenome assembly OHBM01 (sample SAMEA3541557, study PRJEB24748) | human gut metagenome | biome: human gut; feature: human-associated habitat; material: faeces | place: China | collected 2012 | reverse complement strand
TTGACTTCGGTACTGCAACACACTCTTTAACCTTTACTGCACGGAAATCTGACTTGCTGAATGTATCAAAATCAACCTGTTCCTCAAACAAAGGCTCGATTTTCACCTTTGAGAAATCAATCTTTTCAGGCTCAGCCTTCATTTCCTCGACAGGCTGATTTTTTACATCATTTCCCTTGTTTACATCATTCAAGGTCTTCATTGTGGGGAACAAGAGAACGTCCCTTATGGACGGACTGTCGGTAAGCAGCATTACAAGCCTGTCAACACCAAAGCCCAAGCCGCCTGTGGGGGGCATACCGTATTCAAGCGCGGTTATATAGTCGTAATCAACCTCGGCGCTGCAATTCGGGTCCTCAGCCAATTTTGCGGCAACCTGCTTTTCAAAGCGCTCCTTTTGGTCAATCGGGTCGTTAAGCTCTGAAAAAGCGTTGCCAAATTCCATAGCGTTTATAAAATACTCAAAACGCTCGGTAAATGCGGGGTCGTCAGGCTTTCTTTTTGCAAGCGGGCTGTTTTCAACCGGATAATCGTAAATAAAGGTAGGCTGTATTAACTTATCCTCAACAAACGCGTCGAAAAGCTCGGCTAAAACAGTGCCCTTCGTGGCTTTTTCATCAACCTCAACGTGCAGAGCCTTTGCGCACTCGCGCGCGTCCTCATCCGATTTCCAATCGTTATAATCCGCACCGGAATATTTTTTAACCGCCTCTACCATTGTAAGGCGCTCCCAGTGACCCATATCTATTTCCTTGCCCTGATATGTTATAACGGTGCTGCCGCATACGTTAAGCGCTATTTGCTTGTTCATTTCCTCTACCAGGTCCATTATACCGTGAAAATCGGTAAACGCCTGATACAGCTCTACCGTTGTAAATTCGGGGTTGTGCTTTGTGTCCATACCCTCGTTGCGGAAAATGCGCCCCACCTCGTAAACGCGGTGCATACCGCCCACTATAAGCCTTTTTAGGTAAAGCTCGGTTTCAATGCGCAGGTACATATCCATATCCAGCGTATTGTGGTGGGTTTTAAAGGGGCGCGCCGCAGCGCCTATTTCAAGCGGCAGGAGTATGGGTGTATCAACCTCGGTAAAGCCCCTTGCATCAAGAAAAGCGCGTATTTCCTTCATTATTTGCGAGCGCTTGTAAAACGTGTCCTTAACCTCGGGATTTACTATAAGGTCAACATAGCGCTGGCGGTACCTTGTGTCGGTATCCTTTAAGCCGTGGAACTTTTCAGGCAGCGGCAGTAAAGACTTTGAAAGCAGCGAAATATTCGTTGAATGAACCGAAATTTCGCCTGTCTGGGTTTTGAAAACAAAGCCCTCAACACCGATAATATCGCCTATATCCCACTTTTTAAACGCGGCGTATTCTTCCTCGCCCACGTCGTCACGGCGAACATAAAGCTGAATTTTACCGCTGCAATCGGCAAGACCCACAAAGCTTGCCTTGCCCATTATTCTGCGCGACATAATTCTGCCGGCAATTTTTACGGTTTTGCCCTCAAACCCGTCATAATTATTCTTTATTGTTTCGGAATCGGAATCAAAATCGTATTTTGTAACCGTGTACGGGTCATTCCCCGCCGACTTTAAAGCGGCGAGCTTTTCACGCCTTAATCTCAATATTTCGTTAAGGTCCTGCTCGGTATTAGCGGTGTTGTTCTGCGCCATAAGCTACTCCTTTTCTGCCGCGGCAGCGGCGAATATTATACACTCTTTTACTTTGAAATGCTTAAAATTTTAAGCTTAAATTCTCCGCCGGGGGCTTCAACTATAACCTCTTCGCCGATTTTCTTGCCAAGCAATGCCTTGCCCACGGGGGATTCATCGGATATTTTGCCGTTGCGGGGGTCTGCCTCGGTTGAGCCGACAACGCGGTATTCACATTCGTCACCGTATTCCTCGTCAAGCACCTTTACCGTAACGCCTACAACAACGGATTTTGCGTTGCCCTTAACGTCTTCAATTATCTCAACATTTTTGAGCATAGCCTCAATTTCAACTATACGCGCCTCAATTTTCGCCTGCTCGTTTTTCGCCTCGTCGTATTCGCTGTTTTCTGAAAGGTCGCCGTAGCCGCGGGCAACCTTTATTTTTTCGGCTATATCCGCTCTGCCTTCCGTTTTAAGATATTCAAGCTCGTCTTCAAGCTTTTTCAGTCCGTCATCGGTAATTTTAATTACTTTTGCCATAAGAAAACCACCTTATATTATAATAAACGGATTCTGTCCTACAGAAATCCATATAAACATTATTATATAATTACTGCCCGATTATGTCAAGAAATTTCAATTTACAGCCCGTGATTTTTTTATTTACCGCCGAAAAATAAGGCTGATGTAAAAAATTGTGAGCGCTTTAGTGTTGACGTGGGGTTTATAAGGTTGTATAATATAAAGCAAATAACTTGGACGCGGTGATTTTAAATGAGCAAATTTAAAAACTCTTTTTTCGGTGGTTACAACAAAGCTGACGTAAATGCCGAAATATCGGCGCTTAATAAAAAAATTGAAGAATCGGAGGCAGAAAAAAAGCGCCTTATGCACGAAGCGGAAAGCGCAGAAAGCCGTGTTTCGGAGCTTGAAAAGCAAATTTCAGAGCTTATTTCCGCAAATGAAGGCTTTAAAACCGAAAAACAGGAAAATGACAAAATTTACGGTGATATTGCAAAAATATATAAACGCGCCTACGGTGCGGGGCGGGAAATTGTATGCGATTCGCGTGAAACAGCCGCTGAGCTTCTGAAAAAAATAGAAAAGCATTTTGACGATACTATGAGCGAGACCGCCGGTATGATTGACGAATACGAGACTATACAGCGCGATATAGCGGATATTTTCTCACGCCTTAATGAGAAATTAAGCTACACTGCCGACTCTGCCGCCGCAATGCTTGATAAGGCGAAAGCCTTTGCGGAAATTTACGGGAGCATTAAAGGCACGGTGGAAAAATCAGCTGAAAACACCGAAAGGCTTTTAGCGGAATATGACACTGCCGCAGCCGAATTTACAGTGCAGGATTCACCGACTGAAAATGTGCATAATACGGCAGAAAAAGCAGAAAGTCAACCCGAACCCGTTGAAAGTGAAAATAAAACCTATACAGTAAAGCCGCACCTTGTAACCACCGCCGCTGCCGACAGCACCGTTTCAGAAGTGCCGACCGAGCAGGCTGAGGAAAAGGTTGAAGAAAAAGCCGAAGAAAAACCCGAAAACGACAAAAACAACAGCTTTACCCAATTCGGAAGAAAAAGCAAAATTTCCGCCGAGGACAGAAGCGAGCTTTTGCGTAAGGCTCTGCTGAAAAACGGCGGCAACTGATTGTTCCCCACCGAATTAAAAAAGGCAGCTATTCAGGTGCTTGACAAACCGAAAAAATATGCTACAATAAAAACAGAAAGGCAACCGATAGACGGTTAGCCCCAAGATAGTTTAAAAAGATTTAAACCGCATTGTTGGAAGCAGGGCGGTTTAAATCTTTTTTGTTAGCCGCAATTTTCATTTCCTACTCTTGACAAATTGAGGAAACGGTGTTAAAATACCAATATACAATAAATGCTACGAAGGAATTATTTTTTACTTTCGGCGGTTTTAAGAGAGTCGGCGGTTGGTGCAAGTCCGATACGGCAGGGTAAAAAAGTCTCGTTCCCGAGCAGAGCGGCGGAACCTTTAGTATGCCGCTACGGCAGTGCACCGTTATCAGGGCAGAAGGCTTGTTGGAGCCTTACCAAGCGACCGTTTTATAAAAACGGTAATCAGGGTGGTACCGCGAAAGATATTTCGTCCCTGAGATTGCGGCAAAGCAATCTCGGGGCTTTTTTTATACCATCATTTCCAACAAAAAACAAGAAAGAGTGATAGGTTATGAAAAACATTAAAATCTGCGACAGAACGCTCTGCGCGGCGGGCGCGCATTTCAGCTTTAAGGAAAAAATTGAAATTGCGCGTCAGCTTGAAAGGCTTAACGTTAATGCGGTAGAGCTGCCCGAAATTGAAAACGCCAAGACCGACACCCTGCTTGTGCGCACGGTGGCGTCGTTTGTTAAAAACAGCGTGTTATCGGTTTGCGGCGGTAAAACGCGCGAGAGCATTGATTTAGCCGCCGACGCGCTGCGTACCACCGCAAAGCCGCGTATTCGCATTGAGCTGCCGCTTTCCACCGTGGGAATGGAATATATATGTCACAAAAAAGCGCCTAAAATGGGCGAGTTTATAACCGGGCTTGTAAGCTATGCAAAGGAAAAATGCAGCGATACTGAGTTTTGCGCTATGGACGCGACCCGTGCGGACAGGGCTTTTCTTTACGAAATGATTGATACGGCAATAGCGGCGGGCGCGGGCATTATTACAATAAGCGACGACGCAGCGGAGCAAATGCCCGATGAGTTTGCCGCATTTATTGCGGAAATTGGCGCGCATATAGGCGGCAAAGCCGAAATTTCGGTTATGTGCAGCGATAAAAACGGGCTGGCTTCCGCATCTTCCGTTATGGCGGTAAAGCAGGGAGCAGAGAGCGTTAAAACCGCCGTTTCGGGCGATATTACCTCGCTTGAGGGCTTTGCCGCAATGATAAAGAACTGCGGCGATACCTGCGGTTTTTCTTCAAGCATTAAGAATACCGAGCTTAACAGGATTGTAAAGCAGATTGTAAGAATTACAGGCGGCAAAACCGATACCGCAGCCCCCGTAGCGGCAGAGCAAAGCGGAATTACACTTGACGGCAGCGACGGAAAGGACGCGGTTGTTTCTGCCGCGGCATCTCTTGGATACGATTTATCGGACGAGGACGCCGAAAAGGTTTACGAGGAGTTTCGCCGTGTGGCGGCTAAAAAGAGGGTAGGCGCTAAGGAGCTTGAGGTTATTATTACAAGCACAGCCATGCAGGCGCCGCCCACCTACACGCTTGTGAATTATGTTATAAACAACGGTAATATAATTTCTGCCTCGGCTCAGGTAACGCTTGAGCGCGACGGTAAGCGGACTACAGGCATAAGCATAGGCGACGGACCTATAGACGCGGCGTTTTTGGCACTGGAGCAGATTATAGGCAGCCGCTATGAGCTTGAGGATTTTAAAATTGAGACCGTAACCGAGGGTAAAGAGTCGATAGGCAGCGCGCTTGTAAAACTTAGATTCGGCGGCAAGCTTTATTCGGGCAACGGCATTTCAACTGATATTATAGGCGCGAGCATAAGGGCGTACATAAACGCCGTTAATAAGATAGTTTACGGGGAGGCTTGAAAATTATGAAGTTATCGTTTTCTACAAAGGGCTGGCATAACAAGAGCTTTGAAGAATTTTGCAATATTGCAAGAGAGCTTAAATTCGGCGGTATTGAGCTGCACAATATAAACGGAGAATTATTTAAAAATAAGGACGGTGCGTTTCACGGCTACGCCGCCGCGGCGACGGTAAGGCGGCTTTACGAAATGAAGCTGGAACTGCCGTGTATAGACGTAATTTCCGATATAAGCGAGGATGCCGCTATAGCGGAAACCGAGGGCTGCATTAAAATTGCTAAAGATCTGCACATACCGAATATACGCATAAAATCCGCCGAGTGCGATAATGACACCGCAAAGAAATTTATAACCGCGGTTCTGCATAAGGCTGAAAAAGCGGGTGTTACGCTGGTAATTGAAACCTCGGGCGCGTTTTGCAGCACCGCCGCGCTCAGAGAACTGCTTGACAGCTTTGCAAGCGATAATTTAGCCGCTCTTTGGGATATGTATTCAACATTTTTCAAGGCGGGCGAGCAGCCCGAAGAAACCATTAAAAATTTGGGCGCGTATGTAAAGCACGTTCATATAAAGGACTTTGACGGCGAGGGCTTTTGCCTTATAGGCGAGGGCAAGCTGCCGGTGGGGGATATGATGTCCGCCCTGCGCTCGGTTAATTACGACGGCTTTATTTCGCTTGAATGGGACCCCGCGTGGTGCGAGGGGCTTGACGACAGCGAGATAATATTCTCCCACTTTGTAAACTTTATAAGCCAGTTCGGCGATACTTCAAAGGCAGAATCCGCCCTTTATTACAACCGCGCCCACACCGGAAAATACGTCTGGAAGAAAAATCTGCTTATAGACGAGACCTTTTCGCAGGTGCTTGACAGAATGGTTGAGGAATTTCCCGACCAATACGCCTTTAAATACACCACGCTTGATTACACAAGAACCTACAGCGAATTTCGCGACGATGTGGACGAATTCTGCCGTTCGCTTATAGCCTTGGGGGTAAAGGCAGGCTCGCACGTGGCGGTTTGGGCTACCAATATTCCGCAGTGGTATATCGCTTTTTGGGCAGTCACCAAAATAGGCGCGGTGCTGGTTTCAATGAACACCGCCTACAAAATTCACGAGGCGGAGTATCTTTTAAAGCAATCCGATACCCACACCCTTATTATGATAGACGGCTACCGCGATTCAAATTATTCAGAGACTATGACAGAGCTGTGCCCCGAGCTTGAAAGTAAAAAAGCGGGCGAGCCGCTGCACGCAAAGCGCCTGCCGTTTTTGCGCAATATTATAACCGTAGGGTTTAAGCAAAAGGGCTGCCTTACCTGGGAAGACGCTATTGAGCGCGGAAAGACAGTGCCGACAGCCGAGGTTTACCGTATGGCGGCGGCAGTCGATAAAGATGACGTTTGCAATATGCAGTATACCTCGGGTACAACGGGCTTTCCCAAGGGCGTTATGCTTACGCACTACAATGTTGTAAACAACGGCAAGTGCATAGGCGACTGTATGGAATTATCCACTGCCGACAGGCTTATGATTCAGGTGCCTATGTTCCACTGTTTCGGAATGGTGCTTGCCATGACCGCGAGTATGACCCACGGCACAACGATTTATCCGCTCCCCTATTTCTCACCCAAGCCCGCGCTTGCCTGCATAAATTCCGAGCATATAACCGCATTCCACGGCGTTCCCACAATGTTTATTGCAATGCTTGAAAACCCCGATTTTGCAAAGACCGATTTTTCATATATGCGCACAGGCATTATGGCAGGCAGCCCCTGCCCCATTTCGGTAATGCAGGACGTTGTGGACAAAATGAATATGAAAGAAATTGTTATAACCTACGGTCAGACAGAGGCGTCGCCCGGCTGCACAATGAGCTCTATTTACGATACTATTGAGCAGCGCGTGGGCACCGTGGGTAAGGCTTTGCCAGAAATTGAGTGCAAAATTATTGACCCCGAAACCGGCGAGGAGTGCCCCGACGGCGAAAACGGCGAGTTTGTGGCGCGCGGCTATAATATAATGAAGGGCTACTACAAAATGCCCAAAGCCACCGCAAGCGCCATTGATAAGGACGGCTGGCTGCACACGGGCGACCTTGCCTGCCGCACGCCCGACGGTTATTTCAGAATTACGGGCAGACTTAAGGATATGATAATAAGGGGCGGCGAAAATATCTACCCCAAAGAAATTGAGGAATTTATTTACACCCACCCGAAGGTTAAGGACGTTCAGGTGATAGGCGTGCCGGACGAGCAGTACGGCGAGGAAATAATGGCTTGCGTTATTTTAAAAGAAGGCGAGACTATGACCGAGGCCGAAATGAAAGAGTTTATAAACGCCCATATGGCGCGGCATAAAGTGCCTAAGTACATTGACTTTGTGGATAGCTTCCCGATGAACGTTGCGGGCAAAATATTAAAATACAAAATGCGCGAGGACGCGGTTAAAAAATTAGGCCTACAAAAGGCGGATAAGGTGGTAACGGCATAATGGTGGAAAATAAATACTTTGTAACCGACGCGCACTGCCACATCTACCCCGAAAAAATAGCCTCGCGCGCGGTTGCGGGAACCGATAATTTTTATCACGAACATTCGGTAGGCTCAGGCACCGTAGAGGGGCTTATGGAAATGGGCGATAAGGCGGGAGTTGACCGCTATATCGTCCAGTCGGTAGCCACAACGCCGCACCAGGTTAAAAGCATTAACGAATTTATTGCGGGCGAGGTTAAAAAGCACCCGGGCAGGCTTGTGGGGCTTGGCACTCTGCACCCCGACAGCGCCGATATTAAGGGCGATGTTGAGCATTTAATGTCACTGGGGCTTCGCGGCGTAAAGCTGCACCCCGATATTCAAGCGTTTAAAATAGACGATTACCGCTGCCTTAAAATTTATGAGCTGTGCGAAGAAAACCACCTGCCCATACTTATGCACACAGGCGACAGCCGCTACGATTACTCAAACCCCAACCGCCTTTTGCCCGTGCTTAAAATTTACACCGGGCTTACCGTTATAGGCGCGCACTTCGGCGGCTGGTCTATTTGGGAGGAAGCAAGCAAAAAGCTATGCGGCACGCCTAATTTGTATGTTGACTGTTCCTCTGCTTTTCCTTACCTTAAAAAGGAGACCGCAAAGGAAATTATACGCCGCTACGGAGCGGACAGGGTGCTCTTCGGCAGCGATTACCCCATGTGGTCGCCCGAAAAGGAGCTTGAATACTTTTTATCTCTAAACCTTGACGAAAACGAAATAAAGAGTATACTTAATATAAACGCTTGTAAAATTTTTAATTTGGAGTGATTACGGTGAACAGAGATACTATATGCGTACAGGGCGGTTACACCCCCAAAAACGGCGAACCGAGACAGGTGCCGATTATTCAAAGCACAACCTTTAAATACAGCACAAGCGAGGATATGGGCAGACTTTTCGATTTAGAGGCGAGCGGATATTTCTATTCGCGCCTGCAAAACCCCACCTGCGATACCGTAGCCGCTAAAATTTGCGAGCTTGAGGGCGGCACTGCCGCTATGCTTACATCATCCGGTCAGGCAGCTTCGTTTTACGCCGTGTTTAACATTGCCTCCTGCGGCGATCATATTGTTTCCTCATCCTCTATTTACGGCGGTACATACAACCTTTTCGCCGTTACAATGAAAAGAATGGGAATAGATTTCACCTTTGTTTCCCCCGATTGCACCAAAGAAGAGCTTGACGCGGCTTTCCGCCCCAATACAAAGGCGGTATTCGGCGAGACGGTTGCAAACCCTGCGCTTACCGTGCTTGATTTTGAAAAGTTTGCCGCCGCCGCGCACAGCCACGGCGTTCCGCTTATAGTAGACAACACCTTTGCAACGCCCGTCAACTGCCGCCCCTTTGAGTGGGGAGCGGATATTGTAACCCATTCCACCACCAAATATATGGACGGTCACGGCGCGGCGGTAGGCGGCTGCATTGTGGATTCGGGTAAATTTGATTGGACGCGCTACCCCGATAAATACCCCGGGCTTTGCACGCCTGATGAAAGCTACCACGGCGTTACATATACCGAGCGTTTCGGCATAGGCGGCGCGTATATTACAAAAGCTACCGTGCAGCTAATGCGCGATTTCGGCTCGGTTCAGTCGCCGCAAAGCGCGTTTATTTTGAATTTGGGGCTTGAAAGCCTGCATGTCAGAATGGCGCGGCACTGCGAAAACGCCCTTGCCGTGGCAAAAGCGCTTAAAAATGATGACCGCGTGGCATACGTTATATATCCCGGGCTTGAGGGCGATAAATACTACAGCCTTGCAAAAAAATATATGCCGAACGGCACAACAGGCGTTGTAAGCTTCGGCTTAAAGGGCGGCAGAAAAGCCGCCGAGGGCTTTATGAAGGGGCTTAAAATCGCCGCGATTGAAACCCACGTTGCCGACGCGCGCACCTGCTGCCTGCACCCCGCAAGCAGCACCCACCGCCAGATGACCGACGAGGAGCTTGCCGCCGCGGGAGTACCGGCAGACCTCGTGCGTTTTTCGTGCGGGCTTGAAAGCGCGGAAGACCTTATTAACGATATTAAACAGGCGCTTGACGGCGCAGAGGGCAGGTAAAATATGCCGATAAAAATACCGAACGATCTGCCCGCGGTTAAAACGCTTAACGATGAAAATATATTCGTTATGACCGAAACGCGGGCCATCACGCAGGATATTCGTCCGCTAAAAATACTGCTTTTAAACCTTATGCCTAAAAAGATTGAGACCGAAACGCAGATTTCCCGTCTGCTCGGAAACTCGCCTTTACAGGTTGACCTTGAATTTCTGCACACAAAAAGCCATATTTCAAAAAACACCTCGGCAGAACACCTTTTTACGTTTTACAAAACCTTTGAGGATGTTCGCGACCGCACATTTGACGGTATGATAATAACCGGCGCGCCGGTTGAAAAGCTGCCGTTTGAGGAGGTTGAGTATTGGGCGGAGCTGTGCGAAATTATGGAATGGAGCAAGACCCATGTGCACAGCACCTTTCATATTTGCTGGGGCGCTCAGGCAGGGCTTTACTACCATTACGGCATAAAAAAATATATGCTTGAAAAAAAGCTGTTCGGCGTTTTTCCGCATACCGTGGATTATAAAAATTCAATTCTATTCCGCGGGTTTGACGACACCTTTATGGTGCCCCAGTCACGCCACACGACCTTTAAAACAGATGATATAAAGGCAGTGCCTCAGCTTAAAATTTTAGCCTCTTCAAAGGAAACGGGAGTGTACGCCGTATCCTCTGAAAAGGGAAAACAGATATTTATAACCGGTCATTCCGAATATGACGCGAACACACTGGCAGATGAATATTTCCGTGATTTAAAGGCGGGTGAAAAAATAGAAATACCGAAAAACTATTTTAAGGGTGATAACCCCGAAAATCCGCCACTTGTTTCGTGGAGGTCGCACGCAAATCTCCTTTATTCAAACTGGCTCAACTACTTCGTTTACCAGACCACGCCGTATGATATTAAGAGCATAAAATAATCGAACAGGGGTTAAAACCGCGATTTTTGCCGAAAATTTATATTGAAACTACACAAATGCGGGCTTGCCGATTTTTAAATCGTTGGATAAATATTAGAACTTATTCACAAATAATTGACGATTTCATTAAATGTGGTATAATGATAATATCAGGTGTTACAAGGATGTAACGAGGCAGTTAATAAAATGTTAATCCCAAAGGAGATTTTACAATGTGTGTTAAAGATGTAGTTATTCAGAATCAGGTTGGTCTTCATGCCCGCCCCGCAACCTTTTTTATTCAGAAAGCAAATGAGTATAAATCCTCAATTTGGGTTGAAAAGGATGAAAGAAAGGTAAACGCAAAGAGCCTTTTGGGTGTTCTGTCGCTCGGCATTGTAGGCGGCACCACCATTAAAATAATTGTTGACGGCTCTGATGAAAAGGAAGCTCTTGACGGGCTTGTAGCTTTGGTAGAATCAGGCTTTGCAGATTGATATTGTATAATAAGCTTTACAATGTCTCCCTCAGCTGAGGGAGGCTTTTTTATAGGGAGAATTTATGATTTATACAGTAACCTTAAACCCTGCGCTTGATTATATTATGTACCCGAATAATTTATCTGTGGGCGAAATAAACCGCTCTGCGCGCGAAAGCCTTTATTTCGGCGGAAAGGGTATAAATGTTTCTTTTATTTTAAATGAGCTGGGAATTTCCTCGGTTGCCACGGGTTTTATTGCCGGGTTTACGGGCGACGCGCTTGAAAACGCCGTTTCCGCCTTTGCAAAACCCGATTTTGTAAGGCTTAAAAAGGGGCTTACCCGCATAAACGTAAAGCTGCGCGCCGAAAATGAGACCGATATTAACGCCGCGGGTCCCGAGGTATCAAACGAGGATATTAACCGCCTTTTTGAAAGGCTCGAAAAGGTGCGGGCAGGCGATACTGTGGTGCTTTCGGGCAGTGTTCCTAAAAATATGCCTGCCGATATTTACGAAAATATAATGAAAAAGCTCTCCCCGCGCCGCGTGAAATTCGCGGTTGACGCAGAGGGAGAGGCTCTTTTAAAATCTCTTGAATTTTCCCCGTTTTTAATAAAGCCCAATCTTGAAGAATTAAGCGGAATTTTCAAAACAGAGGTAACAAAACAAAACGTAAAGATTTACGCCGAAAAGCTGCTTTCGCTCGGCGCGCAAAGCGTGCTTGTTTCAATGGGAAATGACGGCGCTTGTCTTTACGGAGCGGGCGGTGAAAGCCTTTTTATGCCCGCGGTATCGGGCAAAGCCGTTAATACGGTGGGTGCGGGAGATTCAATGCTTGCGGGCTTTCTTGCGGGCTATGAAAAAACTAAGGATTTCGGCTATGCCTTACGCCTTGGCACTGCCGCGGGCGGCGCCACCGCATTCAGCGAGGGGTTGGCAACAAAAGTTGAAATTCAGAATGCGGAATGCAGAGTTGCCCATTGCAAAAGCAACAGACGTTAAACTTCAATTTCCTTTGACAGCGCAAAGGAGTAAATAACGGTCTGTTTTACAGGCTTTTCAAATATTTTTTCACAGGCAAGCGCGTAAATTGCAAGCTGACCGCCGTAAGCGGCGCGTAGGGCTTCCCCATTTTCGGCACGGTCGGTTTTAAAATCAAGCACCACTATTCCGCCGTCTTCCTCAAAGCAGAGGTCCACCGCGCCCTGAACGATTATATTTTCATTTTCAAACGCTTTATCGGGGGTTGCAAGCAGTTTATTTGCGGGCAGCTCGGTTAAAAACCTCATCTCCCTTTTAACCAAGGGGGATTTTTTTATGCGCGCAAAAATATCGCTTTCAAAAAACGCTTTGATTTTATCCCTCGGCACGGCGTTATATTCCCGCTCGCTTAAATATTGCCACTCGTAAAGCCTTTCAAGCTCTGCGTCCAATTCGCCGGCTTTATTAAAGTCTATAAACTCCATTACACGGTGGGTCGCGGTGCCGCGCTCGGCGGCGGTAATTCCGCCCTTGCTCATAAACGCAGGGCGCGCCGAAAACGCGAATTTATCGCTTTCCGCCTTATTTGCCAACGCCGAAACCGAGCTTTTTGCCTCCACCTGCAAAAGCGGCGCATAGGGGTACTCAAAGGAAATGCTTTCACGTATTTTTTCGGTCAACTCATTATCGGGCGCGTATTCCTCTTTTTCTTCCGTCTTTCCCTCGGCGTTTTCAGGCTCGGGGCATATCACCCTCAAGAAAAGGCGGCTGTCGGTAGTATCGGGTATAATATTTGTACCGTTTCCGCGCAGTTCCTTGCCGTCCGGGTGCAGCAGTGCAGATACCAGCAGCCATTTTGCGTAGGATTTAAAGCGGGAGAAAAGCCTATCGGGCTGCCCGCCGCAAAGGGTCAGGTCGGAAAGTTCCTCGGCAACCGCCTTTTCCGCGTCACTTACAGATGATATAAGCATAAGCTTATCCTGCGTGCGGGTCATGGCAACATACAAAAGCCGCAGCTCTTCCTCTTTTGCGGTTTTGCGCTGTTTATCAATTATCACCTCGCGGCATATTGTGGTAAAGCGGGTTTTTGCCGCTTCGTCAAAATACCTGAAGCCTATGCCGTGCTCCGCCGAAAAGAGCGCGTCCTCGCGCGCGTCGCCGTCATTAAAAGCGGCTGTTGTGTCCGCCACAATGCAAACGGGGAATTGCAGCCCTTTTGAGGCGTGTATGCTCATAATATTTACCGTATCGCCCGCAGAACCCGCCGCGGCTGATTTAATTCCGCTTTCGGATTGCTTTAAAATAAATTTCACAAACCCGCCTATACCGCGCCCTGAGTCTGTCTCGTATTGCGCTGCGTAGCTTGCAAGCAGCAGCAGGTTATTGCGGCGGCGTATGCCCTCTTTCCCCGCCGATACGGTGTTTAAATAATCGGTGCTGCCAAGCAGCCGCATTATAAGCTTTGAAAGCGGTAGCGTAACGCTTAAAAGGCGGTATTTTTGCAGCGTATCAAGGGTGTTTTTTGCGTGAGTATCGCCGTTTTCGGCGGCAAACACAAGCGCCGAATAAAGACTGCCGCGCCGCCTGTTTATGCGCAGGTTCGCGGTCTCCTCGGGCGTAAACCCGAATATGGGAGAAAGCAGCACGCATAGCAGTTCAATATCCGATTCGGGGTTGTCAATAACCTTTAAAAGTGCCAAAAATACCGATATTTCGGTAGTTTCGGCAAAGCTCTCGGCGGAAAAATTTGCGGGAACACCGTGTTTCCGCAGCTCCTTTGCAATAATTCCCGCCTTGTATTTCGGCGAGCGCAAAAGTATTGTAAAATCGGAAAATTTCGCAGGGCGCAGGGTATTTTCGTCCACGCGTATCATCGGTTTACCGTTCACCGCCGATTTAATATACTCCGCAATGTGCCGCGCCTCGGCTGTAAGCTGCTCCTCGGCAGAGCCTTTAACGCTTATAATATCAAGCTCGGCGGGCGGCTCGTCCGTTTCGGGGTATTCGGCGGCGGGTATCAGTCTTTCTTCTTCGTTATAGGCTATGCTGCCCGTGTTTTCGGTCATCATATGCTCAAAAAAGAAGTTTATATATCGGCACACCTCGGGGCGGCAGCGGAAATTACTGCCCAGAATAATTTTTTTGGGGTCGCTCTCCCCCGCCTTATCATACGGCAGGGCAGCGTTTTTCTTGCGCAAAAAGTTCGAGGGGTCCGCCCCGCGAAAGCCGTAAATGCTTTGCTTTACGTCCCCCACGGCAAAAAGCCGCTCCCCGTGGTGGGAAAGAATGTAGAAAAGCGTATCCTGCAAATCGTTTGTGTCCTGGTATTCGTCCACCATAACCTCGTCGTAAAGCTTTAAAAGCTCGTCGCCATCGGTTTTCTCCGCCTCGCACAAAAGTGACAAAGCCATATGCTCGGTGTTGTGGAAAGTGAATGTGCCGCGCTCGGAATACTCGGCAAAAAGCTTTTCGTCAAACTCCGTAAGTATTTCGGAAAGCAGCCGCACTGCCGGGTAAAGGGAATTTAACTGCGCGGATATAAAGGCGGAATCGGCATAAAAAAACTTTTTCAGGCGCTCTGTATCCTTTTCGATATATTTATAGGCAAGCTTTGCGGCAGCTGCCTGCGGCGATCCAGCAAGCCCGTTTGCGCGCGGCAGTGGCGACAGCGCGAATGCTGAAAGCAAACTGTAAATCTCGTCCCAATCCCCTGTATTACAGGCACACGCCAGCGCGCCTATGCGCTTTGCGGATTCGGTAATATCGGGCAAATATTTTTCCGCCGTTTTTTCGTCCTCTAAGCATATATCCGCCGCTTCTGCAATAAGCGCCTGCATATCCGCGGCGGTTTTTGCGGCGCTTTCCACAGCGTATTTGTACCATTCGTTATCCGCCCCAAAGCCGTTTTCATACGCCCTCGGAAGATACGCAAACCACTCTTTCGGGAAAGCTAATTGGCGGCTGTAATCGTAAATTTTAAGCACAAAGGCAGAAAAATTGCCATCGTCGTACTCTGCGCCCACGGTATCAAGAAGTTTTAAAAATATGGGGTCGTTTTCTTCGTAATACCTTTCAAGCACGCTTTTCAGCACCGATTCGTCTACCGGGCGCAGAGAATAGCCGTCGCTCATTTTAAAATCGGGGGATATACCCACCCTTTCAAAATTTTCGCGCACAAGGTCTATGCAGAAAGAGTCAATTGTGCATATTTTCGCGTTACTTAAAAGCTGCCTTTGCCGCAAAAGCCCTATGCTATCGGGGTTGGCGCGGCACTCAGAGTCCAGCCGCTTTTCAATTCGCGTGCGCATTTCGGCGGCGGCGGCGTTGGTAAAGGTAACTATTAAAAGGCGGTCGGCGCTTATTGGGTCGTTTTCGTCGGTCAGTCTTTTAATGACTCTTTCAACCAAAACGGCGGTCTTGCCCGAGCCCGCCGCAGCGGAAACCAAAATATTCCCGCGCGCGTTTATTGCCGCTCGCTGTGCGTCGGTAGGTTTAAACGCCATATTCATCGCCCTCCTTTAGTTTTTCAAATATTTCATCGTTTTTAAGGTCGGGAACACGGAAGCATGGCTCATCCTCTCTGCCGCAGACAGAAGCGAAATCGCAGTATTTGCAGGCGGGCGTTTCCCTGCCGTCAACCGGGCTTACGGCAATATCGCCCGAGGCTACGGTGTTCCCCGTTCTTTTCATAATTCTTTCAATAAAATCGAAAATTTCCGAAAATTCCTCCGCCGAAATAAACGAGGTGCAGGTCTTTTTAAGCTCGCCGCTTTTGGTAACGGCGTATTTCGGTACAAAATCGCCCTGCTTTTCCCTGTCCATTGCGGTAACTATTTCCTCATCCTTGCGAATAAGCCCGTTCATAGCCATACCCTTATCGGTTGTATCGCGCTTTGAGGGCATATACAGTATTCCCGCCGCGTCTTCATCGGGCAGCCCCGCGCCCCGCACCGCGGCGTAAAGGTACAAAAGCATTTGCAAATTAAGCCCGAAAAGAATATCGGGCAATTTAAACTTTTTGCTGCCTGTTTTATAGTCCACAACGCGTATATAGCCGCCGAATTTATCCACGCGGTCAATACTGCCCGAAACGGATATTTTGCCGCCGTCATACGGAAATTCAAGCTTTTCACCCTCGCCGCCTATTTCAAGCTCGCAGGCAACAGGCTCAAAGCCGCTTTGGGCAAACTCCTCGGCAAGCCTTTTAGCCACTTCTTTAACCGAGCGCGAAATTCGCGAGACCAAAAATCTGCCCCGCGCGGTTTCAACGGCGCGGTAGCCCGTAACGCCGTCAAGATAATCGTTTATGTAGCCGTCTATAAGCTCCTCAATTTTTTCGGGCGATAATTCCGCCACGCCCCTGCCGTATTCCTTTATAAATCTTTCAAGGCAGTAGTGCACCACCGTGCCGCGCTGCAAAACGTCAAATTCGGCAGGCTGCAATTTCTTAACCGAAAGCCCGTAACGGCAAAAAAAGCTGAAACGGCAGCGGTTAAAGGTATCAAGCCGCGAGGCTGACATTTTAATTTCTTCCCCGAAAAGCCGCCGCGCCGTGTCTTTTCCTATAGCGGCAGGCGCGCCCGAAAGCCTTTTTTCGGTGTATTCCGCCTTTTTATATTCCTCCGTGCCCGCAAGCGCCGCGCGTATTTCCGCAGCGCCGCCGTTCTCTGTGTTTCTTCTGCGGCAAAGCTCAGAGTATGCCGCCGCCCCGGTCTCGGGCAGGTTTAATTCTGTTATTCTTTCCTCGGGCTCGGTAATAAAGCTATGAGCCACATTTTCGGTTATTTCCTGCACAAATGCCGAGGGCTCCGTATTATCGCCCGTGAGCGACCGCCGCGCGTAGGAAATAAAAAGCTTATCCGATGGGCAGCATAGGTTGCAGTAAACCAAATAATTTTCATCGGTCGCCGCAGATACCGATTTATCGGGAATATCAACGCCGAGGGCTATAAGGCTTTTGCGGTCGGATATTCCGAAAATGCCCGAGGCGGATATTTCTTTCGGAAAAACGCCCTGATTAGCGCCCAAAATAAAGGCGACTTTCGGGCGCGAGGGGCGTATTCTGTCCGCCGCGCCGAAGGTGACTTCATCGAGAAAGCGCGGAACAGAGCCCACCGTTTCAAACGAAACAGCAAGGCTTAAAACCTCGCGGAATTCGTGTTTTCCCACCTCGCGCGCACCGAAACAGGCGGCAATGCTGTCGAGCAGCTTCATATATTTATCGTAGCTTTGCTTTAAAACGTCCGAGGAAAATTCTTCGGAACTATTTAAAAATTCCTGCGACATAGCGGCTAATTTGCCCGCCGCATCACATTCTTCAAAAAGCCGCACCAGTGCCGCCGCCATATTTTCCGCCGTACCGCTGAACTCCGCGCGCAGCTTTTCAAGCGGGGCTGTTGCCTTTAGGCGCAATTCATTTATTTCGCCGAGCGCTTTTTCGTCCGGCTCTGTATCGTCCGATACAAAGCCGCGCACATCCATAACCCACTCGCGCTGCCACATATCCCCCTCAATATTCCAAAGTGTGACGTAATTTTCAAGCTTTGCTATTTCGTCGGTATTAAGCGTTCCCAGCCCCGTTTTGTGAAAACGGAGTATGCTCTCGCTGTCATTTTTAAGTATCGCCTGTATTGCCGCGTCAGCAAGGGCGGCAAGCGGAAATGCCGAAAGCGGACGGCGTTTATCCGAAAAGCAGGGCACGCCGTAGGTCTCGCACGCAGCGTTTATAAAGTCGTCATACCGCTCTGCGTCCCGCGCTATTATTACAAAATCGCGGTAGCGGTAGCCCTCCGTCCGCACAAGGCGGCGTATATTTCTCACGGCGAACTCCGCTTCTTCTGCCGCGGTGTCTGCCGCGCAAACGGTAAGCGAGCCGTCGTTTTCCGTTTTTTCGGGGGTGCCGCCCGAAATAAGCCTTTCCACCGCCGCTATACCCGCCGCCGCAGTGCCGCGCGCGCCCAAAATCAGCGGTTTATCCTCCGCCATATGATAACGCTTGGCAGCTCGGCGTATTTTCTCTGCCGAAACGCGGATATTTGAAAAAATGCCGAACTCGCCCTTAATTTCGGGCGCGTCGGTCAGCGCCACAGTCAGGTTATCCGCCTGTGCCGAAATTCTGTCAATCAGCGCAAACTGCTGACCCGTAAAGCCCTTGAATGAATCTATAAAAACATCCTTTTTTTCAAAATAACTGAAATCCTCAAGCTGCCTGTAAAGCTTTGTAAGGCGGTCGGCGGGGTCTAAAAACCGCTCTCCCACAAGCGCGTCGTAGGTCTCGTATATAAGCGCGGTGTTCCACAGCTTTGCTTTAAGCGCCGCGCTTTCGGTTTCTTCGGCGGCGGCTCTTAAATTTTCGGGCGATACGGCGTTTATTTTAAACTCGCCCACGGTATCAAGCATTGTTTTTGCGAAACTTACCGAGCGGCAGTATTTGCGCCACAGGGTAAGCTCCGTTTCAAGCGAGCGCAGCGCACGGTTCATAAATATTACCTTTTGCGCGTCGGTAAGGGTAACACCCGCAATTCCACCCGCGTATCTGCCCACCTCGTCGCAAAGGCGCGTAAAGCTTGTAACCGTAACGCCGAGCGCCGCTTTATCGCCGAGCGTGCGCAAAACCGCCCGCTCGCTTTCGAAGGAGAACTGCTCTGGCACTATAAGCACACACTGCCTGCCTGCCGCGCTTTGCCGCTTTATTTTTTCAAGAATCTGGTATGTTTTACCGGACGCAGGGCGCCCGAAAATAAATTTAAGCACTTTTCTCACCCGATTATATTTTAACACAACCGCCCCGCACATTCAATGTAAATTATGTATGAAAGGGCAATAAAAAATCAGGAACAAAAAAGCCTCCCTCTGACGAGGGAGGTGGCTCGCGGAGCAAGACGGAAGGAGAGAATTTAAAATACATAAAATTCTACTCTCCGGCAGTTTCCAATGTGTATTTGCATTTTCACCAACAATAATTTTCAATTTATTATTCATTATGCAGGCGGTAAGAAAGCGTCATAAGACTATCCCCGAAGTGAACATTTTCCACCTTTATACCGGGGTATTTAAGCGCTAAATCATAATGGCTGAAATTCCAAAAGCCTTTTATTCCCAGCCTTACCAGCTGGTTTGAAAGCTGCACCGCCGCCTTTTTCGGTATGCACAGAAAAGCCGCCTCCGGCAGGTTTTCGCGGCAAAATTCATCCAGTGTTGAAATGCTGCGAACGGGCAGATTTTTTATCATTTGCCCCACAAGCGATTCCTTGCTGTCAAAAAGTCCTATAAGCTTAAAGCCCTTTGACTCAAAATTCACATGCATTGTTATTGCCTTGCCAAGGTTGCCCACGCCTATAAGAATAGCGCTTTTCGGCGCGTCAATGCCCAATATCCGCGCAATTTCCGATTGCAAAAGCTCAATATTATAGCCATAACCCTGCTGACCGAAGCCGCCGAAGCAGTTTAAGTCCTGGCGGATCTGGCTTGCCGTAAGCCCCATTTTTTCGGAAAGCTCGCGCGAGGATATGCGCGTCATACCCGCCGCCTTAAGCTCTCCCAAAAAACGGTAATAGCGCGGCAGACGCTTTATAACGGATTCTGAAATATTGCTGCTCATTTCAATCTCCCCCTTCGGGAACGGTAGTTACATTATTATAATAATACTTTGTTAAAAAAATGTCAAGTAACTTAAAAAAGTTCTCTGCAAATGATATTTTATGCCGCATAAAAAACTTGTAAGTCGCCGAAAAATGTGTTAGAATAGATATTACGAATAATCTAATGCTTAAAGGCGGAATGAATATGTGCGAAAATAATCAGGCTGACGCTAAAAAACGCGTTCTCAGCTGTATACAGCCGAGCGGACTTTTAACCCTCGGTAATTACCTCGGTGCGCTTAAAAACTGGGCGGCAATGCAATCGGAATTTGATTGCTTTTTTGCTGTTGCCGATCTGCACGCAATAACCGTGCGGCAGGAGCCCGCAAAGCTGCGCAGTCAGATATACTCCACATACGCAATGCTGTTAGCCCTCGGAATAGACCCTGAGAAAAACACCGTCTTTATTCAGTCGCAGGTGCCGGAGCACACCGCCCTTTCGTGGCTGCTTTCCTGCTATACACAGTTCGGTGAAATGTCAAGAATGACCCAGTTTAAGGATAAGAGCAAAAAGCACCCCGATAATATAAACGTAGGGCTTTTCTCATACCCCGTGCTTATGGCGGCGGATATTCTGCTTTACAAGCCCGATTTGGTGCCGGTAGGTGCAGACCAAAAGCAGCACCTTGAAATTGCCCGCGATATTGCCATTCGTTTTAACAATATTTACGGTGATGTTTTCACTATACCGGACGGATATATACCCAAAGCGGGTGCAAGGATAAAGTCGCTGCAGGACCCGGAAAAAAAGATGTCGAAATCGGACGACAATGTAAACGCATGGGTCGCTCTGCTTGATGACCGCGATACGATTATTCGCAAATTCAAACGCGCCGTTACCGATTCCGGCTCGGAAATTAAAATGTCGGAAGATAAGCCCGGCGTCTCCAACCTTATAACCATTTATTCGGCGGTTACGGGTAAATCTACCGATGAGGTAGAGCGCGAATTTGAGGGCAGGGGCTACGGCGATTTCAAGCTTGCCGTGGGCGAGGCGGTAGCCGATACCTTAGCACCAATAAAGCAGCGGCACGATGAAATAATCGCCGATAAAAAGGAACTTGAGCGCCTTTATAAAGAGGGCGCCGAAAAAGCCGAGCACATTGCCCGCAAGACCTATTTCAAGGCAATGAAAAAGGTCGGTTTTGTGCTATGAGCTTTCCGCTTGCAGGAAACGCGAGAATACGCGGCGCACTCACAGCCGCTATTGAAAGCGGGCGGCTGCCCCACGCCATACTTATAGAGGGTGACAAGGGCACAGGCAGGCATACGCTTGCCGCATTTACAGCCCGCGCCGCCGTTTGCGAGGGTGAAAATAAGCCCTGCGGTGAGTGCCGCGGCTGTCGGCTGGAGCATGCGGGCACACACCCCGATATTTGGACGGTAGCCCCCGAGGACGGCAAAAAGAATATAACCGTGGCGCAAATAAGGTCGCTGCGGAGCGAGGCGTATGTAAAACCGCATATGTCAGCCCGCCGCGTTTTTATAATAGATATGGCGGACACTATGAACGAGCAGGCGCAAAACGCGCTTTTAAAGGTACTTGAAGAGCCGCCCGGCTCTGTGCTTTTTATTCTCATTGCCGAAAACAAGGCGGCGCTGCTTGATACGGTAATATCCCGCTGCACCGTGCTATCACTCTCTCCCCCGGAAATTTCCGAGGCGGAAAAATATATGGCGGCAAATACAAATTACACTGCCGAGCAAATAAGCCCCGCGCTTAAAGAAACGGGCGGAAATATAGGCGCGGCGCTGAACCTGCTTTCGGGCAGCTCGTCGGACGCTGTAAAGGCGGCGGAGGAATTTATAAGGCTTATGCTTTCCTCAGATGAGCTGGGAATGTTAAAAACGGCTGCAAAATTTGAAAAAAACCGCACCGAGGCTGATGCGTTTTTAAAGGAATTAAAGCTTTGCACTGCGGCGGCGCTTAAAAAAAATCTTACAAATTCGCTTACCGCGCGTACCTTGTCGGATTTTTATGCCGCGCTCGGCGGTTTTGAGCAAAGCCTTTCAACAAATGTTAATTTAAGTCTGCTTTTCAGCGCACTTGTCTGCAAAGCAACCGAAATAAGCTGACGGAGGAGTATATGACAGAAATAATATCCGTAAAATTTAAAGAGAACGGCAGGGCATATTCATTTGACCCCGCCGGAATTAAAGCCGAACAGGGTGAATATGTTATTGTAGAGACCCAAAACGGCACAGAAATAGGAACAGTGAGCGCCGCTAACCACGAGGTGGCAAAGGACGCGATTGTAAAGCCGCTAAAAAAGGTTATTCGCAAGGCGACCGAAAAGGATATGGCGCGCAGGGAAGATAACAAAAGAAAAGAAAAAGAGGCTTTCGGAATTTGCGAGGAGCTTATTCTTGCCCATAAATTAGATATGAAATTGGTCGAGGTAGAGTATTCCTTTGACGCGAATAAGATAGTATTTTTCTTCACATCAGACGGCAGGGTGGATTTCCGCGAGCTGGTAAAGGATTTGGCTTCGCGTTTTCATACCCGAATTGAGCTGCGCCAGATAGGTGTGCGCGACGAGGCAAAAATGCTCGGCGGGCTTGGCATTTGCGGCAGACCCTACTGCTGCAAGCAATTTTTAAATGATTTTCAGCCCGTTTCCATTAAAATGGCTAAGGAGCAGGGGTTATCGCTTAACCCCACTAAAATTTCCGGCAGCTGCGGCAGGCTTATGTGTTGTCTTAAATATGAGCAGGACGCTTATGAATACCTTAATTCACTTACCCCGAGCGTCGGCTCAACGGTTAAAACGCCCGAGGGCAACGCCGTTGTTACCGAGGTTAATCTTATAACCGGCTATCTCACAGTACGGCTTTCCGACAGTGATTCGCTGCCGTTTAAAATACACCGTGACGAGGTAAAGCCGCTTTCCCGCTTTAAAAAACGCCCAAAACGGGAAGAAGAATAAATAATTATACAAATTGGAATAATATTTTACTTGCATTTTGAGTCGAATATTGTTACAATAAGTAAAAACAGGCTATGGAGGTGTTTTTAATGGCTTATGTTATTTCCGATTCTTGCATCAGCTGCGGAGCTTGCGCTGCCGGATGTCCCTGCGACGCTATTTCCGAGGGTGCTGAGCATTACGAGATAGACGCTGACAAGTGCTGCAGCTGCGGAGCTTGCGCTGCCGGATGTCCCGTAGAGGCAATTGCCGAGGACTGATAAATGTCAGAACATAGCGAACGTCTGCTTTTTACGCAGACGTTCGTTTTTTTACCTATTATTTTTATTTATATAATTTTCAGTTTGTCGGCGGCTGATTCTGCACCGCATAGACGAAAATAACCGTCAGCCCAATGTATACAGTAAGGGCAAATGCCGCCAAAATGCACACTGCCATACAGAAAACGCGCAGCTTATTTTTCTGCTTTAAAAGGCGGGCGGAAAGCACTATTCCCAAAATCGCAAAGACTAAAAGCACTGCTGCAACCCATAGCTCCATATTTTCTTCCTCACTCCCCCGCTCTGAAAAGAGCAGTATTTTTTTTAATCATTTCAATAATACGCCCCATATCCTGCAATGAATTGATGTAATATTTCCGTATTCCGTCAATGTTACTGAAATCAAAGCTTTGCGGTATACCCGCAAACACATACTTTGTGCTAAGAGCAGCGCTTAATATGCCGCCGCAAAGCGTTATACCGTACAGCTCGCCGGCTGTAGCTGCCGTCAGGACTTTGGGTATCGCTTGGCATGAAAAACATTGAAGTTGCTTTAATAAATTTTTTTCATAAGCTCCCCTTATTTTTCAGGGCTGCCCATAACAGACGACAGCTCCTCGCTGAAAATATAAGCCTCCTGCTCGCTGTCCCACAGCCAGGTCATAGCCATGGTATCGCCGTCACTCAGCAAAAACGTCATGGAAACATCGCTGTTTCCATCGCCGTTCATATCGGCAAAATCGGTGCTTTTGTAAGCCTCCCACGGGTCTTTTACCGCCATAGGATACTTCACATCGGTGAAAACAGTCTGTTCCTTCTTATCATAATAAAACACCGCGTCTTCTTCGTGCACGCAAATAAGCACATCAGTAACCTTTCCGTCACGGGCAATGCTGCCGCTGTCGCGAACTATTCCGGTTGTGCGCCATTCGCCGCCCGCAATTTCACCCTCGGAAACGGCTTTATCCCCGCCGCACCCGGAAAACAAAAGGCACAGTATTACCGAAAGTAAAGCAATAATAATTTTTTTCAATGTAGACCCCTCCCCAATTATTATACTATATTATATCGTTATTTTTTTCGCGCGTTGTAAAATGAAGTTGAAATAAAATAAAAAAAATAGGTCCATAGTGACGAACCTGTGGTAGAATTAATTTGCTACAAAAATTCCGAAAGGATCATCACCATGGACAATCCGAATTATACCACAGAACACAGAAAAGGGCAACATCTTTTAAACG
>OHBM01000823.1_pt1 | contig 24394 bp, 22 predicted proteins | sample 1577251 | NCBI WGS metagenome assembly OHBM01 (sample SAMEA3541557, study PRJEB24748) | human gut metagenome | biome: human gut; feature: human-associated habitat; material: faeces | place: China | collected 2012 | reverse complement strand
TGGTACAATGATTTGGTAGTAAAAGCTGATCTCGCTGAGTTGTCACCAGTTCGTGTTTCCGTGTCCGCGGGCAGAACTCATGCGCTTGCAGTAACAACGGACGGAAAGGTTGTTGCGTGGGGCAGCAACGGATACGGGCAGCTTGGCAGCGGGGGGACGGTGTTTGAAACAGAAAAGCCCGTCGCCGTAACCGGAATGAATAATGCGCTTTCCGTAACTGTCGGCGGGGGAGGAAGTTTTGCTCTCGTTGTGAAATCCGATCACAGCCTTTGGGCTTGCGGCATCAATGACAGAGGACAGCTCGGCAACGGCACGACCCAAGGTTCTGCTGAATACATCAAGATTATGGACGATGTTTCAAAGGCGGAGGCGGAGGAGAACTTTGCTTTTGCCGTGAAGCAGGACGGAACACTTTGGGCATGGGGCGCAAATGACAGAGGGCAGCTCGGCGACGGCACCGCGATCGACCGCTTGTCACCAGTGAAGGTTGCATACGGAATCGCGGATACAAATGCATACTATGCACTTACGACCGACGGAAGAACTCCGGCGGCAAAGTCATCCAGAAGATCACCGCCGACACCAACACCAAGATCGACATCACCGACGACGGCAACATCTACATTGCCTCCGAGGATATCGAGGCCTGCCGCGCCGCGCGCAAGACCATCGAGAACATCGTCTTTGAGCCGGAAATCGGCGCTCTCTACTACGGCCGCGTCTCCAACATCCGCTCCGACTTCGGCGCGTGGGTCGAGCTGGCCCCCGGCAAGGACGGCCTTGTGAAGATCAAGGATCTTGAGTTCAAGCGCACTGAGAAGGTCGAAGACGTTCTCAAGGTCGGCGACATGACTTGGGTCAAGGTCATGAACGTCGGCCCGAAGGGCATTGACCTGAGCCGCAAGGACGCTCTCAAGGAGCGCGGCGAGCTTAAATAAGCCGCAAAACGTATAAAATCAGGATGCCGTTAACGGCATCCTGATTTTCTTATCTTTTCTTAAATCTGCGCTCCAGCCATTGCATTCGGGCGGTGGCAAAGCTAAAATAACTCTCCGTTAGAACGCTTATAAGTCACACAATAGAGAAAGGATAAAATTATGAAAAAATCTTGTGCAATAATCGCTGCAATACTGTCGCTGTGCATGCTCTGCGCCTGCGGCGCCGGTCAGCCCGCAGCCGCGGATACTCCGGCTCCGACTCAGGCTCCCGCAAACACCTCCGAGTCTGCGGCTCCCTCGCCCGAAGTCACGGAAGCGCCCGAAGCTTCCCCGGAAGTCACTGCCGCGCCCGAAGTTGATTACAACACCGCCTACGCCTCCGTCCTGACCGCGTACCGCGACGCGCTGGCTTCCAACGCCGGCGAGGGCGATCTGATGGGTGCCGGACTGTCCGTCCTGTGCATCTACGCCGGAGAGGACAAACCGGCCTGCGTCGGCTACTGCTTCGCCGACCTCGACGGCGACGGCACAAGCGAGCTGCTGATCGGCCAGATAAGCGGCGACGAATTCACCGACAAGGTAATCTTCGATGCGTACACTCTCGTCGACGGCGCGCCCGTGCAGTTGTTCCAGAGCCGCGAACGCGCGCGGTACTACCTGTGCGGCGACAACACCGTCGCGTTTGAAGGCTCCAGCGGCGCGGACTCCTCCGACAGCGAGCTGTACTCCGTCAGCGGCGGCGTGCTGACCGCGATCTCCGGCACGCCCGACAGCGCAAACTACGTCCGTCCGGAATTCACCGCGTTTTCGAATTGTTAATGCGCAAAGCAGTATAAAAACATCCGTGGATAAGAGCAGATGCTCCCATCCACGGATGTTTCTTTATAAACTTACAGCGCTATCGGAACCGCGTCCGGCTCTATGGGGCACACATAGCCCGAAGCCGAGCGCTCCTTGAATTCGCTCTTGGCCTTCTCCAGCAGCGCCGGCTGCTCCAGAAGCTCTATCGCGGCGGAGGCAATGACCTTGCCCGCACAGAGCATCGCCTTGTGCGCCATGCTGCTCTTGCCGCAGGCAACGACCTGCCACGAATGTCCAGGCACGCCCGCGGGCCACGCCGCGACCTCTATCTGCGCGGTCGGCGTCTGCCAGCTCACGTCGCCGACGTCAGTGCTGCCCGGCCGGAAGCCCTCACCGGAATACTGCGGCATGAGGAAATCGTAGACGGGCTTGGTCATGTTCTCACTCAGCGCCTTGACCTGCTTGGCTATACCGGCGTCAAACTTCGCGCCGATGCCGGGTACGTCGCGCTCAGGAGGATATGTCACCTTCAGCGCAGCGGCGTATTCCAGCTCCTCGGCGGTGCACTTCGGCACGCCGACCTCCTCAAAGCAGCCGTGCACGAGCTTCTCCAGCGTGTAGTTCGGCAGCAGCTCCGCCGTGCCGTCTATGAACACGCGGTCGTAGCTCGTGCCGGTCATCAGCGCCGCGCCCTTCGCAATATCGTCCACGCGCGCCTGAAGCTTTACTGAATCGGCAACCTTGTTCGCGCGCACCATGTACAGCACCGCGGACTCCGCCTGCACGACGTTCGGCGAGACGCCGCCAGCGTCGGTTATCGCGTAGTGTATGCGGCAGTCCTCGGTCATATGCTCGCGCAGGAACTGCACACCGACGTTCATCAACTCCACCGCGTCCAGCGCACTGCGCCCGTTATACGGATCGCCCGCGGCGTGGGCGGCTTTGCCGTGGAATTTATACAGCACCTGTATGCAGGAATTGTTCGTTCCGGTCGCGTTCTGGTTCACATCCGACGGATGCCAGGTCAGCGCCGCGTCCAGCGAGTACCATGCGCCCTCGCGCGCCATATACGCCTTGCCCGCGCCGCCCTCTTCGCCGGGGCAGCCGAAATATATCACCGTGCCGGGCTTGCCGCTCAGCTCCAGATACTTTTTTACCGCAACTGCCGCCGCAAGCGAACCCGCGCCCAGCAGGTTATGCCCGCAGCCATGGCCGCTGCCACCGGAGACGATCGGCGCGTACTCCTCCGCACCCGCCGTCTGTGACAGGCCGGACAGCGCGTCGAACTCACCGAGAATGCCGATCACGGGCTTGCCGCTGCCGAATTTGCCGGAGAACGCGGTCTTTATCCCGCATATATTCTCCTCGACCTCGAAGCCCTCCGCACGCAGCGTGTCGCAGTACAGTTTCGCCGCGCCGAACTCCTTGAGCGACAGCTCAGGGTTATCCCATATTTTATCCGCTACCGACTCAAACAGCGCCGACTTCTCGTCAACGCTGCCGAGCGCAAGATTTTTAAGTTCACTCATCACAGCACCTTGGACAGAAAGTCCTTCAGACGCGGGCTCTGCGGGTTATCAAAGATGTCGGCAGGGCTGCCCTGCTCGACGATCTTGCCCTCATCCATGAATACCACACGATTGCCTACTTCCTTTGCGAAGCCCATCTCATGCGTTACAACGACCATCGTCATGCCCGTCTCGGCCAGATTCTTCATAACGTCCAGCACCTCGCCGACCATTTCGGGGTCGAGCGCGGAGGTCGGCTCGTCGAAGAGCATCACGTCAGGCTCCATCGCAAGCGCGCGCACTATCGCAACACGCTGCTTCTGGCCGCCGGAGAGCTGCGCGGGGTACGCATTGGCGCGGTCGCCAAGCCCGACGCGCTGCAGCAGCGTCTGTGCCTTGGCTTCGGCCTCAGCCTGCGGCATATGCTTGACCAGCACCGGAGCCATGGTCATGTTGCCCATTATCGTCTTGTGCGGGAAGAGGTTGAAATGCTGGAACACCATGCCCATCTTCCGGCGATGCTCGTCGAGGTCGATTTTCTTGCCCTGCGCGTCCTTTTTCTTGGTGATGTCCACGCCGTCAAACACTATGCTGCCGCTCGTCGGCTGCTCAAGCAGGTTCAGCGAGCGCAGGAAGGTGGATTTGCCGGAGCCGGAGGGGCCGATGATGACGATGACGTCGCCCTTGCAGATATCGAGACTCACGCCGTCGAGCGCCTTTATCTCGCCCTTATTGAAATGCTTTTTCAGGTCAGTGACCTTTATCAGAACGTTGTTATTTGTCTCCACGGCTCATCTTCCTTTCAAAATGTCCGAACAGCTTGCTGAGGATGAAGGTCAGCAGGAAGTATATCACGCCGACTATCACCAGCGGCTCTATCGGCAGGTAGGTCGCGCCCTTGACAAGCAGGTACTGCGTCATAAGATCGCCGATGAAGAAGGTCGAGGCCAGCGAGGTGTCCTTGATTATCATGATAAACTCGTTGCCGAGGGCGGGGAGTATGGTCTTGAGCGCCTGCGGCATTACGACGTGCCAGAGGCACTGCGCCTTGCTCATGCCGAGGCTGCGCGCCGCCTCGCTCTGCCCCGCGTCAACGGACTTGATGCCGGAGCGGATGACCTCGGAGACGTAGGCCGCGCTGTTGCACACGAGCGCGATGGCGATGCACAGGAACTTCTGCTTGTTGAGCGCGGGGATAAGCTGCGGCAATGCAAAATAGAAGAAGTAGAGCTGTAGCAGCATGGGCGTACCGCGAATTATCTCGATATACGCCGTAGAAAGCCAGCGCAGAGGCGCAATGCGGGACATTTTCATGCCGGCAAGCAGAGTTGCAAGTATCGCGCCGAAGAAAACGGTTATCGCGGAGAGCAGCAGCGTATAGCCCACGCCGTCTATCAGGAACTTGTCCCAGTATTTAGTAAGTATCTTTACTATATTGTCAAAGCTTATAAAGCTCATTTTCCCACTCCTGTCAGTGCTTACTTAAGCAGCGGGATACCGTATCTCTACGCTATCCCGCTGCGTTCTGCTCGGGTCTATGCTCAGTCTATGGTCTTTTCGGTTGCGTTTTCGGACTTGGCAAGCTCGATGGCTGCCTCGTACCATTCACCGTAGAGCCCGTCGGCGTATGCCTTGGCAAGCGCCTCATTGACGACTGCAAGCAGCTCATCCTCGCCCTTGGTGATAAGGACTACATTTGCCTCGTACTCGGCCTTTACCTCAATCTCGCAGGAGCAGACGGCAAGGTCGGGGTTGGAGTCGATTATCATTTCCGCATTGCCCTTTGCAACGACCAGAGCCTCGATATTACCGTTTTGAAGCTCGAGAACGCCGGTGCCGATGTCGCCGATGGTGATGGGGTTAGCGTCCGGAAGCTGATCGGTGAGAAGCTGCATCTGGAGAGAGGCGACCTGTGCACCCACATCAAGCCCGGCAAAATCTGCGGGGGTCTTGTATTTCTCGGTGTCGGCGGCGCGGACAAGTATCACCTGCTCAGTCTCGTTGTCGCCGGCGTAGTAGTAATCGGAGAGGTTATAGTTCTCGGCGCGTTCCTCGGTCCATGACCAGCCGGAAATGGAAATGGGAACGGTGGCGGTGTAAACTGCGGTCTGGCAGGCATCGAAGCCCATCGCTTCTATAGTGAGGTCAACGCCGATATACTCGGCAATGTACTTTGCGAGGGACACGTCGAAGCCGACGTACTGCTCCTGACCGGACTTGGAAGCGTCAACGAACTCCATCGGGGAGAAGTCCGGAGACAGGGCAACGGTGAGAACGCCTTCGGCCTTGATCTTCTCCAGCGCGTTCTGCGGTTCGGAAGCGGCCGGGGTGGATGCGCTGCTGCCGCAGGCGCACAGCGCCGCGACCATTGCGATGCACATGATGATGCATACGAGCTTGCTTATCTTTTTCATTTTAAAATCCTCTTTCCCATGCTTGATTTTTGTTTTATTATCTGTAATGAATTAATATTCACTTGACATGCTGAATAATAGCAGGATTATTCAATAAAGTCAAGCATATTTTGTATAAATATTTGCTCAATTTCACGTTTTGTGAAATTTTATGCGCCGGACGGGAATTCATCCGGCGCGGTTTGTATATTTTGATAAATGGATGTATGCATGACAAAAGCCTGTGCGGTGCACAGGCTTTGTCATAAGCAAATTACTTGATGCCGTACTTCTTGTTGAACTTATCAACACGGCCGCTGGTGTCGACCAGCTTCTGCTTGCCGGTGTAGAAGGGGTGGCACTTGGAGCAGATTTCAACGGTGATGTTCTTCTTGGTGGAGCCGGTCTCGATGACGGCGCCGCAAGCACACTTGATAGTGGTCTGCTCGTACTTAGGATGGATTCCTTCCTTCATGGTTTTGTCTCCTCGTCATGTGCTGCCTTGATTGTGCGCGGACGCATAGTTACAAGACGCAAATGGAATTGTAACACAGTGCGGCGCGCAATGCAAGTATTTTTAAGAATTTTCCTCAGATTTCCGCGTTTTTAGCGGGACTGTCACAGTCCTGCCCGCCGCGAGGAAATACAGCGCGCACTCCCGAACCGGCTTTCCGGTTATGCGCTCCATCGCCGCGGCATACGCGCGCAGCTGACCGGCATAGGTCTCGGCTCGCCGCTCGACCGCAGCGCCGCGGACGCGATCCGTCTTGTAGTCGATTATCACAAGCTCGCCGTCCTCTTCGATGCAGCAGTCCACAACGCCCTGAAGCAGCACCTGCTCGCCCGCCGCCGCGCCGAACACCTCATCCGCGCCGACCAGCAGCGAGAATTTGAACTCTCTGCGCATATTTTTCGCTGCGAGCATACGCCTCCCCAGCGGCGAACGGAACAGCCCGTCTATCGCCTCTGCGTCAACGGCCTCCGCCTCGCGCGCCGTGATGAACTTTTCCTCCTCCAGCCTCGCGATCTCGTGGTTTATCTCCGCGATGCTGCCGGTTTTGGAGAAATCCATGTATTGCAGCACCAGATGCGTCGCAACGCCGCGCTCCGCGCCCGTGGCCGGACGGTTCACCCTGCCGAAATCCGGTGTGCGGAAGCTGGGCGCAGGCTTCGGCGCAACGCTCTGCGCGTCCTCGTCCGCGGCGTCCCGCCCTTTCAGCTCCGTCGCCGTGACCTTCGACGGGAGATGCACCGCATCGGCATACGGATATTCAAAGCTCAGCTTTCGCTCAAGCTCCGCGATCATTCCCTCGTCGCTGCCCTCCACCGGCGTATCCGCCGCGCGCACGGGCGCGGCCGCCGCGGGTTCCGCAGTCTCCATGGCGATATGCCGCCCGCCGTCGGCGATGGCGGAATAGATCAGCCAGTCCAGCATCGACTGCGCCGAGGCCAACACTTCGGGCGCCATCGGCGTTGTGACCGCCTCGCGCGCCTTCGCCAGCGTTTTCTCCGCGTCCTTCACAACACCCGTGACGATCAGCCGCTCTTTCGGCCGCGTCAGTGCGACGTAGAGAAGCCGCAGTTCCTCCGAGAGCGTCTCCCGCTCAAGGCGCAGGCGTATCGCGTGGCGGGCCAGCGTCGGGTACTCGATGCGCCGCTTCGTATCCGTCAGCTTCGGGCCGAGGCCGAGCTGCGGATGCACAAGCACGGAGTCCTGGCTGTCGCGCTTATTGAAGCGCCGCGCGGTGTCGCACAGGAACACCACGGGGAACTCAAGCCCCTTAGATTTATGTATCGACATTATCTGCACCGCCGACGCGGATGCCGCGCCCGATGCCGGTTCCTGTCCCTTTTCGGCCAGACGGCGCAGCCACAGCACGAAGCGGTGCAGCCCGCGGTATCCGCTGCTCTCAAAGCGCTCCGACAGCTCCACAAGCTCCAGCAGATTCGCGCGGCGCTGCTCGCCGTCCGTCATGGCGCTGCATATCGCGAGCATGTCCAGCTCGCCGCAGAGCCGCCATGTCAGCTCCGCCGCGCTCATATCCGGCGCTTCCGCGCGGAATCCGGCGAGCGTTCTGACAAAGCCCGCACATTTCTCGTCCGTCTCCGCTGCGGCGCACAGCGCCGTGTAGAAATCGCAGCGCTTACCGGAGGCGCGTATGGCGGACAGCTCGTCCGCCGTGAAGCCGAACACCGGTGAGCGCAGCACCGCGATGAGCGGAATGTCCTGATACGGATTATCTATGACCGCGAGCAGCGACATCATCGTCGATATCTCTATCGAGGTAAAGAAGCCGCCGCCCTGCACCGACGCAACGGGGATGCCCTGCTGCACCAGCGCGTTTCTGTACACGCCGCCGATCGAGTTTGCCGAGCGCAGCAGGATCGCAATGTCGCCGTATTCCAGCGGGCGCATACCGCCCCTGCCGCTCACCTCGGTGCGCACGTCTATCAGTTCGCGGATGCGCGCCGCGACATACTGCGCCTCAAGCTCGGTCTTGTCGGGGCTGTCCTCGTCCCCGCCGCCGCGCGGCAGCTCTATCAGCCGCAGCTCCGGCTTCGGAGCCTCGCCCTCATAGCTCGCGCCGCACTTGAGCGCCGCTGCCTCGTCATAGTCGATGTCGCCCAGTTCGCGCGACATGCACAGCCCGAACACGGCGTTCGCCGCGTCCAGCACCTCGCTGCGGGAGCGGAAATTCTCCCGCAGCATGATGCGCCGCGGCTCGCCTGGGGCGGCGGCATCACAGTCGGCGTAGCTGAGATACTTCTCCGTGAATATTCCGGGGTCGGCCAGCCGGAAGCGATATATCGACTGCTTCACGTCGCCGACCATGAAGAGGTTCTTCCCGTCCCTGGATATGGCGCGGAATATCTCGTCCTGCACGCGGCTGACGTCCTGATATTCATCGACCATTATCTCCGTGAAACGCCCGCCGAGCTGTCGCGCCAGCGCGGACGGGCTGCCGTCCTCGTTCGTCAGCAGCCGCACCGAGATATGCTCAAGGTCGCCGTAGTCCACTAGCCCCGCACGGCGCTTGTCCCTCGTCAGCTCGCCGGCGAAATCCAGCGTCAGGGCCAGCAGCGCCGTCATGGCGGGGGTGGTCAGGCGAAGCTCGCTCAGGAGCTTTTCGGAGTCGGAATAGAGCATGTCCTCGATCTTCTCCGTCGCCTTTTTGCAGGCCGTGCGGCGATTTTTCGCAAGCTCCGACAGCGCCGGGTCAGGCGATCTCGCCAGCCGCCCCAAGGCCGGATACGCGATCGGCAGGCAGGCTCGCGCCCTGTCCCAGCCGAGGTCAAGGCAGCGCCGAAGCTCGCGGAGCTGATCCGCTGTCGCGGCGATGCTGTCCGTATAGGCGGCGGCTATCTTCTCCTGCGCGCTTATCGCGTGCAGCACGCGCTCAAGCTCCGCCGCCCAGTAGTCGGCCATCGACTTGACGCGCCCGATTATCTCGCGCCCCCACGGGGTCTGCGCGGCGTCGTCTCCGGTCTCGCCCAGCAGCGCCACCTGTTCCGCCGCCCACTGCTCAGGCCGCGCATGGCACTGCATCTTGTCGTGCAGCGTCAGAACCAGCGTCCCAAGGCGGCGGTCGTCGCGCCCCGCGCCGACGGTGTCCGCCAGCAGCGTGAAGCCCGGATGCGCATCCACGTTCTCATAGTACCTGTCCAGCACCCGCTCCAGCGCCGCCGACTTCATCACCGCGATGCGGTCGTCATCCGCGATCTTGAACTGCGGCGGCAGGCCGCAGGCATGGCAGTGCTCGCGCAGAAGCGCCGCGCAGAAGCTGTGTATCGTGCCTATCTGCGCCTTCTGGCACAGCGCGCTCTGGCGGCGCAGACGCTTATTGGCGGGATCCGCGGCAAGCGCGTTCGCTATCTCGTCCATAATGCGCCCGCGCAGCTCTCCCGCGGCGGCGCGCGTGAAGGTTATAATAAGGAAGCTGTCGATATCGACGGGGTGTTCGGTGTCGGTTATATAGCCCATCAGGCGCTCCGTGAGTACGCGCGTCTTGCCGCTGCCCGCGCCCGCGGACACCAGCACCGCGCTCCCGCGCGCGCTTATCGCCGCTGCCTGCGACGCGGTCGGCTTGAATTCAGCCATTGCCATCCTCCCCTTCCATCATCTCTATCACCTTGTCCGCCGGTATCTTCTGCTGGAAGCGGCAGCTCTCGCCGTTCTCGCCCTGCGAGAAGTGGCAGGCGTCAAAGTAGTCGCAGTTGAGGCAGGCGTTCTCCTGCTGGCTGCGGTAATACGGATCGGCGGCAATACTGCCGGAATTGAGCTGCCGCGCCATGTCCGTGAGCGTCTTTCCGATATGCCGCGACAGCAGGCCGAGCCGCTCCGCCGTCATAAGCGAATCAGGTGTCGGCTTGCCGTATCTCATGCGGATGGGGATGTACTTCTTGTCCTCACCGTGCTCCCATGCCTCTATGACCTCCGCCTCGTCAAGCACGACGCCGCTGCGCTTCACGCCGTCCAGCCGCAACCGCTGCGCCTCCTCGTCACCGCAGTCGCGGCTGACGGGCAGGATCACGCTGCGCGCGGGGACGTACATCACGCCTGCCGGTACGATCTCGCGGCCGTACAGCTTCTCCCCGTCGCGCCCCAGAGCGAACAGGTACAGCAGCATCTGAAGCCCCATCCCGTACCACACGTCGGAGAGTGAAAAGCTCTTTTTGCCGGTCTTATAATCGACCACGCGCAGATACAGCCGCCTGTCGTGCAGCCAGCCGTCCACACGGTCGGCAATGCCGGTAATCGTCACCGCGCCGTCGCCGTCGCCAAGCTCCACAGGCGGGATATCGCTCATCTTCGAAAAGTCAAGCTCGAAATCCAGCGGCTCAAAATCGGAGCGGCGCAGCTCCGCCGCCATGTCCGACACTATCTGGAACACATCCTTGCCGAGGCGGCGGAAGAGGTATATGAACCGCTGCGACTTCTCCTGAAAGTCGTTCAGCTGCTCATGCACGTAGCCGTCCACATGGCGCTGGGTGATTTCGCGTAGTTCGTCGTCCGAGACGGCGCTGAAGCCGCCGCGGTCACGCACGTCGCGCGCCGTGTGCTCCAGCACATAGTGCATGAACGTGCCGATCTCCGGCGGCGTGAAGCCCGCCGGTTCATACGGGCGCACGTTCAGGCCGTACTGGCAGAAATACGCAAATTTGCAGGAGGCGAATTTATCTATCCTCGACGCGCTCAGCTTCAGCCGTCTGCCGTACAGTGCGCGCACCGCCTCCGGCGATAGCCGGCCGCGGCTCATCTTCGCGGCGGAGGTCAGTTTGCCGAAGCGTTCGGGCTGCATCCGGCGGAAATACTCCGCGGCGGAGCGCTCGCGCGCCGTACCGCCGCTCACCGCGTGCGCCGCAAGCGTCAGCGCGGGCGCTTCGGCGGACATGCGCAGTTCGGATATGTCCGCGTGCCGCGGCTGCAGGCCGAATATCGCCGCCGCGCGGCTGTATACGAAGGCCGGACGCTGCGGCGCGCCCTCGGAATTCACAAGCGGGCAGCACAGCGTCAGGCTGTCCGACGGCAGGCTAAGGCAGTTATATATCAGCGAGAACTCGCGCCACAGCTCTCCGTCCCCGGCTCCGCCAAGGTCGATGTCCAGCTCAAGCAGGCGCTTCCGCTCCTCGTCGGAGAATATTCCGGTGTCGCCGGACGCGGCGGGCAGGCGCTCGTCGCTCACGCCGAGGACGATGAGGTGCTTTATATTTCTGCGGCGCATACGGTCAAAATCACCGGCGGACACCCTGTCGAGCGACACGGGTATCACGCCCACATCGTAGCGCGAGAGCATCAGCGTGAACAGCCGCCCGAAGCCTTCCATGTCCATCTCCGTGTCGCCGAGTATCGCGGCGCACTGCTCAAGCGCGGAGACGATGATATCCCACAGCTGCGCGTACTCGCGCGCAAGGCTCTCCCGCCCCGCAGCCCTAAGCTGCTCCGCACGCTCGCTCAGGCGCTCGGAGAGCTTCAGTTCATCGAAAAAGTCCGCCAGCGCCGCCGCCTGCTCCGCCGCGGTGGACGCTTCGCGCCCGCGCGAGGCAAAACGCAGCAGCGGATCTCCAAGCGCATGGCGCATAGAATTTATTTTTTTCAGGCGCTCCGCAGTCTCCTCGGTGTACTCGGCGTTGTAGCCGTCCGGATGCTGCCGCCAGTCGCCCGCGCGGCTCCACGCTCCTGCGCGGAGCTGCCACTTGAAGATATAGTTTTCAAGCGCGTCGCAGTCCTCCGGCGCAAGTCCGGTCAGGCCCGTGCGCATATAGCTTATCACGTCGTCGACTTCCCAGCCGCCGCACACGATGTCATACGCCGCGGCTATCATCGCGGGGAGCGGCTTCGACAGCAGGTCGCTGCGCCGCGCCATGAAAAGCGGCACGCCGTAATGCTCGAACGCGCTCTCCAGCGCCGCGCGGTATTCGTCAAAGCCGCGCACCGCGACCGCGATATCGCGCCAGCGGCAGCCGCCGTCGCGCACAAGGGATATCGCCTGCGCCGCCGCGAACTCACATTCGGCCACCATGCCGTCCGCCGTCATGAGCTTCACCGAATCGTTCGGCTCGCCCTGAAAGCTCACGGCGGAGTAGCTGAACATATTCTCGGCGAAGAAATCGAGCGCGTCGCCACAGGTTCCCGACGCGAAATGCCGCGTCTCCGTCTCCGCGCCAAGTTCCCCCGCATAGGCGAGCAGCTCGCGCGCGCTGCGGCGGGACAGCTCGAATATCTCGTTCTCGCCGTGCAGCTCATCCATCGTCAGGCATACGGTGAGCTGCACGCCGTGCTTCAAAAGCGCACGCAGCACCTGTCGCTCCTGAAACGTGAAATCTATGAATCCGTCGACATATATATGGTCATCCGACCCCATGGAGCTGTCGAGTATCTGCTCAGCAAGCACGGTCAGCCTGTCGGCGGGGTCGGCGTGTCCGTTCGCGACGACGGCGTCGTAGGCTTCGAGTATCAGCGCCATGTCCGCGAGCTTGTCCCCAAGTCCGCCTGGGCAGCTCTCCGAGGCCGCATAGAGCGCCTCGGAATCGACTCCGGCGGCCTTCAGACTGTCCACCGCCGCCAGCAGCGCCGACTGCGTCTCCGCCCTGCGCCCCGCCGAACCGTACACGCGCAGTCTCGACGCCGCGCCGTCCAGCGCCAGCGCCATGCACAGCAGCCGCCCGCCCTTATCGAGATATGGCGCCGCGCCGCCGCCCTGCTGGGACGCTATGCGCCGCGCAAGTCCGGTGAAGCTCATGACCTCGGCGTACAGCGACATACTGTCGCCGCAGACGCGGCACAGCTCGCGCTCCGCCTCATGGCTGTACTGCTCCGGAACTATGAGCAGGCGGCGTCCCCGCTTTTCGAGAACCGCCGTATGTATTTCATTTATGACCGCTGCGGTCTTGCCCGTACCGGCGCGGCCGGTAAAAAGTCTCAGCATTATTGAGCCCTCTCACGTTTTATACTACTTATTGTATTTTATCAAAAAACGCGCCCCGTATCAAGCAAAATGACCGGGCGGAAGGCTCCGTCCGGTCATATACTTATTAACTTGCTCAGTCCTCACTGAAGCGTACCCCGCCGCGCTCGGAGCGGCGCGTGATGAATATCGCACACAGGAAGCTTATAAGCTCCGCCACGCCGACCGCGTACCAGACAGCCGCGCCGTTCGTCGCCACCGAGATCAGCACGATGCACAGCGGCGTGAGGATGAAGCCGCGCAGGACATTCACCGCCGCGGATTCGCGCGTGCGCTTGGTGGAATACAGGTACGAGGAGAGAATCGTATTCATCGACGCGAACAGGAACGCCCAGCCGTGACGCGGTATCGCCGCTACGGTTATCGCCGTGGCCGGGGCGTCCGCCCCGAACATCGCGCAGATGACCCCTCCGAGGGCGATTATCAGCCCGTATACAACGGCGCTGCCGCCAAAGCTGACGATAACGCCGGCACGCAGGAAATAGTGCAGATCCTCCTCGTTCTGGTCGCCGTAGCTGCGGCCGAACAGCGGCTGCATTCCCTCCGACACACCCATGAATATCGCATAGGCAAACGATATGATGTACCCGATTATCGAATACGCGTTCACTCCGTCGTCGCCGATATATTTTATCAGTGTGAGGTTCATGCAGAGGATCGTCACCGGCGTTGTGAGCTGGGAGAGCATCTCCGGCAGGCCGCGTGTGAGTATCTTGCCGACAAGGGCTGCATCGAACTTCACCGGCGCTATTCTTAGCACACCGCGCTTTTTGACAAAGTGCACGACGATTATCGCAAGTCCCGCCACCTGCGAGATGCCCGTGGCTATTGCCGCGCCCGCGATGCCCTTTTGCAGCGGGAAAACGAACAGCCAGTCGAGGAAAATGTTCAGCGCGGTGCTGACGATGGTGGAGGCCATGACGAACACCGGCGCGCCGTCGTTGCGGCCGAAACCCTGAAGGGTGGTCGATATGGCGGCGGGCAGCGTAAAGATGCTGTACCACAGCAGGTAGTCGCAGACCATGTCAATATAGTTCCAGTCCGCGCCGAGGAGCGCCGCCAGCGGCCGTGTGAACATGATGCCGATGACGGAGAACACCGTTGCACTGACGGCCGTGCAGCCCAGCGAATGCATGAACGCCTGATTCGCACCGGGGATGTCCCCGCGGCCAAGGCGTATGGCCGCAACCGTGACGCCGCCGATCGTCGTCAGCATGAAGGCCGCGCCTATCACCATGATGAACGGCATGGCGAGGTTCACCGCGCCCAGCGCGTCCGTCCCGACGCCGTTGCCGACGAACACGCCGTCAACTATCGTGAACAGGAAAAACGCGCACTGGCTCAGTACGGTCGGTATAACGTAATTTGCAACTTTTCTCGCTCTTTGATTCTTCATTTATTCTCCGTCTCGCCTAACAGCTCGGCTCTCGCTTTCTTCAGATTTTCAAGATGCCGCCGGAAAAGGCTGAGGTACAGCTCCCGCTCTTCCTCTGTGAAACCGAGCATCGCGGCGCGCTCGATCTCGTCGACTATGCTTATCGTCCTGCCGCACAGCTCCCGCCCCGCTTCCGTCAGGACGATGCTTTTTCGGTTCCTCGTGCCCGGTATCGGTTCAAGCCGCACAAGCTCCTTTTTTACCAGCCCGCTCACCGCGGAATTTATTGTCTGTGCCGGGAAAAACCACTCCTCGCACAGGTCGTTCTGCGTCACGGGTTTGTCCGCGCGGCTGAGCGTATACAGCACCCAGAACGCGGTATTGTTCATGCCGAAATGCGCGGCATAATCATCGCCTATTCTGTCCGACTCCTTATACAGCCTGTCAAGCGTCTGCATCTGGCGTCTCAGTTTTTCGTCCATATCCGCACCTCCGATTTATAAATCCGATTTCGGAAACATTGCGCAGTTTACTCCGATTTCGGATGTTTGTCAAGTCCCGATTTCATGTTTTTCAAAAAAAGATTGAACAGCGTGCAGTTTTCTGATATAATGCGTAAAAGTATCTTTTGAAGGGGTGAACCTGTGATGAAGTTTTCATCAAAAATGGAAAAATGCGGTCTTTCTCCGATGAGAAAGTTTAACGGTTACGCCGACGAAGCCGTGAAGCGCGGCATAAAGATATATCATCTCAACATCGGCCAGCCTGATATAAAGACCCCCGACGCCTACTTTAAGGCCATGCGGGAGTTCAGCGAGCCTGTCCTCGCGTACGCTCCCTCCGCCGGCGTTCCCGCACTTATCGACGCGGTCTGCAATTATTACGACAATATCGGCGTAAAGCTGGATAAGAAGGATATCCTTGTCACCACCGGCGGCAGTGAGGCGCTTCAGATGACCATGGCGACGCTACTTGACGACGGCGACGAGATCATCATCCCCGAACCGTTCTACCCGAACTACCACACCTCCGTCACCCTCGCCGGCGCTACCATCCATCCGCTGACGACCTGCCCGGAGGAGAACTACCGCTACGCCGTGCGCGAGCGCGTCGAAGCCTGCATAAACGAGCACACCCGCGCCATTCTGGTCACAAACCCCGGCAACCCGACCGGCACCATTCTCACGCCGGACGAGCTGAAGCTGATGCTTGACATCGCCAAGGAGCACAATCTGTTCATCATCTGCGACGAGGTGTACAGAGAGTTCGTATACGGCGGCGAGCCGCTGCAAAGCGCGCTTCAGTACGAGGGCTATGAGGACAACGTCATCGTTATCGACTCCGTGTCCAAGCGCTTCTCCGCCTGCGGCGCACGTATCGGCCTGCTCATCTCCAAGAACAAGGAGTTCATGTCTCAGGCGATGAAATGGTGCCAGTGCCGTCTGTGCGCCTCCACGACCGACCAGGTCGCCGCCGCCGCGCTCTACTCCGTGGACAAGGACTATTTTGCCGCGACGCGCGACGAGTACAAGCGCCGCCGCGACACCATGGTCGAGAAGCTGTCGAGCATCCCCGGCGTTATCTACGCGCAGCCGAAGGGCGCGTTCTATATAATGGCCGCGCTGCCCGTTGACGATGCGGACAAGTTCCAGCTATGGCTGCTCAACGAGTTTGACGACAATGGCGAGACCGTCATGTTCTCCTGCGGCGAGCCGTTCTACGGCACTCCCGGCAAGGGCAAGAACGAGGTTCGCATGGCGTACGTCCTCAAACAGGAGGATCTCGCCCGCGCGATGGATATCCTCGCCGTCGCAATAAAGAAATACAACGAAACGCACTGAGCGATAAAAAAGTTCCCATGAAGATTTCTCTTCATGGGAATTTTTTTATTTGTCTTTATTTATCTGGTCGAACCGGACTATTTTCGCGTTCTTTTCGCCGCGCTTCGGGAGCTTGTGCTTCACGCCGTCCGGTGTGACGATATAGGTGTTCTCAAGCAGCTCTATCGTGCCGCGCCGCCACTCCTCGATATACTCCTTGCGCAGCGCCGCGCGCTCGGTCTGCTCCGCCTCGGTCAGCTCGCGCTCCTTCGCGAGCCGCGCAAGCTCATTTATACGGTCAAGTTTTGTCTGTTCCATTGAAATTCTCCTCGCTTATCCGATAGTCCCAAGCTCGTCGAGCGTCAGCTCAAACGCGGGGATGAAGTGCTCCATAAAATATTTGACCTCCGGCAGCGGGTTTGCCTCCAGCTGTTCGCGGTTCTGCTTCTCCGCGGACAGAAACTCGTTGTTGCCCGCCTTGCGCTCCTCGATGCACTTTATGTACGCCGAGAGCTTGTCCGCCGCCTTGACGATGTCGTGCAGCCGCTCCTGCGTCTCGCCGGTCAGCAGCGGCTCATACGCGCCGCGCAGCTCGTCCGGCAGCGTGTCCAGCAGCATGTTGCATGCCAGATTCTCCACCTGCCGGTACGCGCCCTTGATCTCCTCGCTGTGGTATTTTATCGGCGTGGGCAGGTCGCCGGTGAGAATCTCGGAGCTGTCGTGAAACAGCGCCACGACCGCCGCCTCGTTCGGATCACAGGGGACGCCCATCACGTCGCGCCGTATCACGCCCAGCGCGTGGGCGATGACGGCGACCATGTGGCTGTGCTCCTGAATATTTTCCGGCAGAGAATTGCGCATAAGGCTCCAGCGGACAATGTACCGCATGCGGGATATATATGCAAAGAAATTATCGCTCATAGCTCGCTCCTGACTTTTTTTCTTGATTATAATACCTGCGCCCGCATTTTTCAACCGTGTCGGACGCGGCGGGTAAAATTTTCCCGAAATTTCAGCAAAAATTGCGCTTTTATGTTGATTTTTGGTTTCACTGGTGTTAAAATTCAGTTTTGTGTTGAAAATAAAATCAGAGACAAATCTAACGCAAGGGAGTTGCGATAAATGGACAAACTCAGAAATGTAGCAATCATTGCCCACGTTGACCACGGCAAGACCACTCTGGTCGACGAAATGCTCAAGCAGTCCGGCGTATACCGCGAAAATCAGGAGATCGTGGACCGCGTAATGGACTCCAATGACCTTGAGCGTGAGCGCGGCATCACCATCATGGCCAAGAACACCGCCGTATGGTACGGCGACACCAAGATAAATATAGTAGACACCCCGGGTCACGCTGACTTCGGCGGTGAGGTCGAGCGTATACTCAAGATGGTCAACGGCGTTATCCTGCTCGTTGACGCAGCCGAAGGCCCCATGCCGCAGACCCGCTTCGTGCTCAGCCGCGCGCTCGAGCTGGGGCACCGCGTCATCGTTGTCGTCAACAAGATCGACCGCCCCGATCAGCGCATCCACGAGGTCGTGGACGAAGTGCTGGAGCTGCTGATGGATCTCGACGCGACCGACGAGCAGCTGGATTCCCCGATGCTGTTCTGTTCCGGCCGTCAGGGCACCGCGAGCTATTCGCCCGACGTCCCCGGCACCGATCTCAAGCCCCTGTTCGACACTATTCTTCAGTACATCCCCGCGCCCGAGATGAATCTCGACGCGCCGTTCCAGATGCTCGTCTCCAGCATCGACTATAACGAGTACGTAGGCCGCATCGCCATCGGCCGCATCGAGCGCGGCGTCATCAAGCAGAATCAGGAGATCGAGGTCTGCAACTATCATACGCCCGACGAGCCGTCGATGAAAGCCAAGGCCGTCTCGCTCTATCAGTTTGACGGGCTGAACAGAGTCCCCGTGACCGAGGCCGGTGCCGGCAACATCATCGCCATGAGCGGCATCGGCGACGTCACGATCGGCGACACTATCTGCGCCCGCGGCGCGGCCGAGGCTCTGCCCTTCGTAAAGATCAGCGCTCCGACTCTGGAGATGACCTTCTCCGTCAACAACAGCCCCTTCGCGGGTCGCGAGGGCAAGTTCGTCACCTCCCGCCAGATCCGCGAGCGCCTCATGCGCGAGACGCTGAAGGACGTCTCCCTCCGCGTCAGCGATATTCCCGACAGCACCGACAGCTTCAACGTCGCGGGCCGCGGCGAGATGAGCCTGTCCATCCTTATCGAGACCATGCGCCGCGAGGGTTATGAATTTCAGGTGTCTCCCCCGCGCGTGCTGTATCAGGAGATCGACGGCAAGAAGTGCGAGCCTATCGAGCGCGTCGTCGTCGACGTGCCGCAGGACTCCATGGGTTCGGTCATGGAGAAGCTCGGCTCCCGCAAGGGCGAGTTCCTTGAGATGACGCCGGTCGGCAACCGCATAAAGATGGAATTTCTCGTTCCGTCGCGCGGCCTGTTCGGCTACCGCAACGAGTTCCTTACCGACACCAAGGGCGAAGGCATCCTCGCCTCCGTGTTTGAGAAGTACGACGTTTATAAGGGCGACATCGCCCGCCGCAATACCGGCTCCCTCATCGCGTTTGAGACCGGCGAAGCCGTGGCCTACGGCATTTGGAACGCGCAGGAGCGCGGCCAGATGTTCATCACGCCGGGCACCAAGGTCTACGCGGGCATGGTCGTCGGCGTGTGCCCGAAGTCCGACGACGTGCCGGTCAACGTGTGCCGCACCAAGCACCTGACCAACACCCGCGCCTCCGGCTCCGACGAAGCGCTGCGCCTCATCCCGCCCAAGCAGATGAGCCTTGAGCAGTGCCTTGAGTTTCTCGCGGACGACGAGCTGCTTGAGGTCACGCCGAAAAACCTGCGCCTGCGCAAGAGCATTCTTGATCACAGTCTGCGCATGAAAACACTGATGAGAAACAAGTAAATGATGATGAGAATCGAGCCTACGGCGGAATGCCGTAGGCTCGATTTAGTTTGTCTAAACGATTTCAACTATTACTTCTTTTGATACAATATGCAGTTCGTTTCCGGAAAACGTCTGAAACAACAGGTACAGCGAGTCCATGTATTCGCCGTGATTCGGGAGATATTTCTGCAAATATGAAAAATCTTCTTCCACAGTCAGTGAAACGATCGTTGCGCGCTCCCCCTGCCAGTCCCCTTTAATCGTGAGGGCAGTCTCTAGGTTGAGGAAGGTAAAGTTGATTTTTGCGCCGAAAATCGGATTGAATAATGTGATCTTAATGCTGTCTTCTTTAAAGTCAAATTCCGCATTTTCCAATTCCGCATCGTGAACATAGCTGTTGTATAACAGCTCTTTTAACCCTTTGACGTTATCTTTATTATATCTCGGCATAGTCACCCTCTGCACATTGCTGCAGCAAACGTAAGTTGCTTTCCCAGGCCTCATCACTGCGCTTCTTTGCTTTTTCAATGCAAACATTTACTGCATTGCGGATAGAATTGTTATCCGAGTATTTTTGCAGCCTATTTAAAATGCAAAGCGCCCCAGGCCAATTCATATCCTGTAACCATTCTAACAATTCGACTAAATAGGGCTTAAGCTCCTCGTCGCTTCTCTCTGCTATGATTTGAGCACAATTTCCCCATACATTTTTATTATGCTTTGGTGCTAACGGTTGTATAAACGGAATAATCGTTTCCGTATCTCTTGCTAAGAATATTCCCTTGGATTGAATTTCATATGGCATATGCCAATCGAGCATATCCATAATTTCTGTAATATCTACCATTTTATAATTGTTGGCGTCCGTTCACCAATTCTTGTCGATCGCCAGCAGTGGCTTAATAGTCCAAATCAGATCGTGATCGCGCACAATATCGTCAGTACAGAATATTTCTTCATCAGAGTAATAGTCAATTCTGGAGATATCAGGTATGACATTGTATATGAAAGTTACAAAAACCCCCTCCTTTACTGCGATACACCGAATGTCTCCTTTAGCCGTGGAAGAAAGTCCGGTATCATATTGGTACAGCTTCTTAACTTCTTCCCATGTCGTACCGTTATTGGCCATATCTTGAAGCAGACTGTTCATCTCATCATAGCCCATAAACTTATCTGTAAACAGGCAGAAATATATATCGTTATCGTCATAGTGATAATTGCTTTCGTTGTACACCGGATCATCGTAATATATGAATACCCGCTTACCGGTGTTCGACATGAGCACAATATAGGGAAGATAATTTTCAAAAAACTCCCTTGGGTCTCGGATGCACTCAATTTTGTAGTCCCTTGCGAGGTCGAGTATATTGTCATAGTCCTCTCCGATCGAGGCAAGGTCGGCATCGGAATAGGTATGAGTTATCAGCTCTTCCGCCAGAGTTGTGTTGTCAGCCGGCGGCAGTTCAATGCGGCTCTCATAGGCAGCAAACAGAAGGCATACAGCTATGCATATAATAACAAATTTCTTCATGTGCTTCTCCCGTCCGCCGATAATGCTGTCGCTTCAATAGTTTCAAAGAAAGCCATATCTTCGTCAGTCGGATTTATTATAGCCATATCACGTTCATGGGTTGTGAAATACATCCACGCTTTTCCATCACGGTAAAAGCAAATATCCTCCGGCAAATCTTCTCGATATACAAACAGGTTTGGACTCTCATTTAGCCAATTTCTTGTCGATTTTACCATCCTATAAATGTTCAAGACCATATGATTTGCGGATGTTTTCGTTCCGGGCCAGCTTTTCACCCCTACATCCTGTTTTATAAGATAGTCAGATATTGAATTTAGAATTTCATCATGCTTGCATTTTGGTGGGTCTATGCCGAAAGGTTTAACTTGCTCTGTAACAACCGAAAAACTATCAGATGTTTTTGCGGCATAGCGAATAATTGCTCTATAATTTTCAATTAATATGTCGTAGGCTATCTTCGTTCTTTTACACATAGAAAATATGCCCTCCAGCGGGATAATGACCCAAGTAACCTATATTATATATTCGTGATTCGTGTTCAACAACACCTCACGTTTTCAATCGTATATCCTTTCGAAGCTGACTTTTTTGCGCGAATACTCTTCAATGATTCCCTTATACTTTTCTGTGTCACAGTAAATGTTCTTCACCAGAAATGGATGCCTCCATTTAGGCCGAATATTCCACCGGCGAAGCGTTTTGGAACCCTCCTCGTACTTCTTGCATGGCTTCAGAACTAGGGCAAACATTTCTCCCAGCGCTCCTGTATTTTTCTCTTTCACAGCATATTTTGCCGATATAAAAACCGTGCCAATTTGGGCTACGTCATACCAGTATATCTCCACAGGTATTAATCCGAAAATATAATATCGCAGTTTGCGAGAGTCAACAGATACTCACTGAAGAAGCCCAGCATAAAGAAATATACGGCAAATAAGAAGTCCAGATGCCATAAAAATCTGTCGTTCATGGACAATGCCCAAATACCCCAGAACAAGAGCAACTGCACAGACTAGAAAAAGGTTAGAAACCAACAACACATCGACTTTTTAGGATGTATGCGAGCTGAGGCTAGTCTATTTTCGTTTTGTTCGTAATCTTCCATCGTCGTGCCGCCCACTTCTCTGCGCTTTCGCGGAATTTTCCGGTTTATCTGATTTGAGATTACCAAATACCGGTCTGTATGTCAATATTTTCAGACATTCAGCGCGACAAGATTCCTCAGTATCGCTCCTGCGGGATCGAAATAATTAAAACCCGCGCCCGCATATTCTTCCATAATAAGCAAAGACTAGTACTGTCAGCCAGCATTACAAATACACACAGAAAAGGGAGATATAACATGAAGGCAACCGGAATAGTCCGCCGTATAGACGACCTCGGCCGCGTGGTCATACCCAAAGAAATTCGCCGCACCATGCGTATCCGTGAGGGCGACCCGTTGGAGATTTTCACAGATAAGGACGGGGAGCTGATATTCAAGAAGTATTCCCCGATCGGGGAATTATCCGACTTCGCTGCGCAGATATGCGACAGCCTGCGCAAGGCTACCGACGGCATTGTCGCCGTGAGCGACAGAGACAGCGTCATCGCCATTGCCGGCGGCGCAAAGCGCGAGCTTATGGACAAGCCCATCAGCCAGCAGCTCGCCGCGGTCATGGAGAGCCGCAGCGTCTACCGGCAGGAGTCCGGCGGCAGCTCGATGCCGGTCGTGGCGGACGACGAAAAATACTGCGTTTCCATAGCGGCTCCCGTCATTTCCGAGGGCGATCTGATGGGCTGCGTAATGTTTATCACGCCGCGCAACAGCATCCCATGCGAGGAGCTTGAATACAAGCTTGCCCAGACGGTCGCATCGTTTCTGGGGAAGCAGATGGAGAGCTGAAAAAAGCGACAGCAGCCGACAAAGGCGCTGTCGCTTTTTGAATTCCGTCGCCCATTATACATACCTGACACGTTGCGTCGGGCGGCATTACGTGGTAAAATAGCAGCACAATATTTTAAAAGGCAGGAACTGATATGAAATCACAGCGGGAATTTCCGCGTCTGGTCATAAGCCCGAAGGGCACGCGTTGGGTCGAGCAGGGGCATCCATGGATATACGAGGCGGAGGTCGTCTCCGGCGGCGAGGACGCCGAAAACGGCGTGCTTGTGGACGCGGTGAGCGAGAAGGGCAAATACCTCGGCACCGGCTTTCTCAGCCGCAAAAGCAAAATTCGCGTCCGCCTCATCTCCCGCAACGCGAACGACCGCTTCGACGCGGCATTCTGGAAGCGCCGCATAAAATACGCGTGGGACTACCGCAAGGTCGTCATGGGCAGCGACACCGGCTGCTGCCGCGTGATATTCGGCGAAGCGGACGGCTTCCCCGGCCTGACGGTGGATAGATTCTCGGAGCTTCTGGTCGTGCAGACGCTTTCCGTCGGCATGGAGCGCATAAAGGACACGCTGTTCCCGCTGCTCGCCGAGGTTCTGCGCGAGGACGGGCAGAACATCCGCGGCATATTTGAGCGGAACGACGTCGCAATACGCGAGCTTGAGGGACTGGAGCAATACAAGAGCTGGTACCCGCTCCCCGGCGAGACGCACCCGGAATCTCCGGTTACGGAGATCTGCGAAAACGGCATATTCTACAAGGTCGATGTTGAAAACGGGCAGAAAACCGGCTTCTTCCTCGACCAGAAATACAACCGCCTCGCTGTGGCGCGGCTAGCAAAGGGGCGCCGCGTACTCGACTGCTTTACGCACACCGGGTCGTTCGCGCTCAACGCCGCGCTCGGCGGCGCGGAGCACGTCACGGCGGTGGACATCTCCGCCTCGGCAATAGAGATGGCCAAGGCCAACGCACAGCGCAACGGGCTTGACGGCAAGATGGACTTTCTGGTAGCGGACGTGTTCGACCTGCTGCCGGAGCTGGGCAAGCAGGTCAAGGCTCCGTTCGACTTCATCATTCTCGATCCTCCGGCCTTCACCAAATCCCGCAAGACCGTTGCGGGAGCGGAGCGCGGCTACAAGGAGATAAATCTCCGCGCGCTGAAGCTTCTGCCGCGCGGCGGCTACTTCGCCACGGCATCATGCAGCCACTTCATGCCCTCGGAGCTGTTTGTGAAGATGCTGAAGTCCGCCGCGGCGGACGCCGGAGTGGAGCTGCGGCAGATCGAAGCCCGCCAGCAGGCGCCCGACCACCCCATACTCTGGAACGTTCCGGAGACGGACTACCTCAAGTTCTACATCTTTCAAGTCGTATAACGGCGTAAAATCATTCATTATAATATATCCACATTTATCCACTGCACGTCCCGTGCGGTGGATTTTTTGCGGAAAATTTTTACGGAAATACTTGACATTAAAATAATGTGGTGATATCATATTGATATCAAAAAGATGGAGGGCAAAGAAAATGACCGAAAAGATACTTGAAAATAAAAAGCACGGTATGCGCGCCCTGATAATAATCATCGCGCTTTACGCCGCGGGCATCGCCGCGATGATCATCGGCGGCATCGGCATGGCCAACGCCGTTGATTACGTATCTACGCCGTTCGGTGTCAGCGCAGTGAACAGCGCAGCAAGGCACGGATACATAGCGCTGTTCGTCATCGGCTGCGTCTGGGTCTGCATCGGCTGGGGG
>OHBM01000821.1_pt1 | contig 24410 bp, 27 predicted proteins | sample 1577251 | NCBI WGS metagenome assembly OHBM01 (sample SAMEA3541557, study PRJEB24748) | human gut metagenome | biome: human gut; feature: human-associated habitat; material: faeces | place: China | collected 2012 | reverse complement strand
AAAGTTATTACTAAATAACTGATATTTTCCTTCTTATGATTATATAGAAATAAACATAAAATAATAGATAAAATAAATTCTAGTAATAATCCTAATAAATAGTTATATTTAAAAAGAAAAGCAAATACTAAATAATTAATTAACTCTATTAGAATTATTTTTTTATCTCTATTATACCAACTAACATGATTAGTCTCATCTATATAATCAGTTATTATCTTTTGAAAGTTCTTCTTATTAGATTCATATTTCTTAGGAGTAAATTTCTTAACTTTTTTTAATACATCATCTAGTTTATTAGTATCTCTAAGAGCTAGAATATAACCTTTCTTTTCAAATTCATCTACTATTTGTTTTTGATGATCATTAGTATGTTCCTTATATCTAGCAAGACGAGGTGCTGCTATTACTTTTTTATTATTATCAAGAGCTGTTAAGATACTACCTACTCCACCATGCGTAATTACTAAAGAAGCTTTTGCCATATACTCTTCAAATTCATCTTTAGGAATAGTATCAAATATTTCCATAACATCACTTTTATACTTAGTGTACCCTGCTTGAACAACTACCTTTTCTTTAATGTTACCATTTAGTTTTTCCTTCTCTACTGCTTTTAATAATCTTTTAAAGGACTTATCTTGTGTACCTAATGTTACAAAAATCATTAGTAAATCCACCCCCCATAAGTAGCATTTTTATAAAGTTTTAACATGGGACGCCACTGAACAATAAATAAATTAGCTATTTTAAATTTATAGAATAAGCTACCAGTAACTGTCTTAGTATTTATATTAGCAAATGTTTCAATATAAATTACTTTACTACCAAATATCTTTGCTATAGAACACATTGGTCCTGCTGTATGAGCACCTGTTGTAATAACATAATCTGGATGATATTTAAAATAGTAATAAAGACTAATAAAACAGTTAACTAGTAACTTAAAAGGATAAGATAGGAAATGATCTTTTGTACCATAGATTAGAAAGTTTATTCTTTTATATTTCTTTTTTAACTTCCTATTAGATTTAGTATTCTCGGTAATAAGACAAGAATTATATCTTGGAAATAAATTAGCAAGCTGTAAAAGTTCACTTAAATGTCCCCCTGTACTAGATATAAACATTACATTTTTCTTCATATATACCTCTATTTATTAATTATTTTTAACCATTGTTCTAACACTTTATCTTTACTATAATTTTTAATCTTACGTCTTCCGGCACTACCTAGTTCTTTTCTTTTGTCAGAATCTTTTATTAAATCATTTATTTTGTTAACCATCATCTTATGATTTCTATGTCTTATTAAATAACCATCTCTTCCTGATGTTATTATCTCTTTTGCCCCTTCAGCACTATCAAAAGCAAGACAAGGTAGCCCATTACTCATCGCCTCTAGTAAAACTATTCCAAAAGACTCTGTATAACTTGTCATAACATAAATTGATGACTTATGCATGATATTATTAATATACTCACTATTTTGAAAACCATGAAGTGTTACTTTATCTTCTAAATTATGTTTCTTTATATACGCTTCAAGAGTTGCTTTCTCTTTACCATCTCCTATTATATCAAGTACCCAATCAGGATGTTTCTTTATAACATCACTATATATTTCTAATAGAGAAAGGTATCCTTTTTCTTTAGATAATCTTCCAACACTTACTATTCTCTTGGCTGTTAAAGTACTTTTTGTCTTTGGAATATTTTCTAAAGTATTAGGTATATAAACACACTTAACTTTATATTCTAATAATTCTTTACGATAAAACTTTTGCAAATCTTTTGATACTAAAATAAAATAATCTAGTTTCTTAGCACTTGCTACTACATCCATAGCATATTTCATATCATTATGATAGTGATTATGTTCCCAACCTATCTTTAAGACATTATCTTTTGCATAAAGACCTACTAATCCATTAAATAATACTCTAGTAGAAATAATTACATCAGCATCAGTTTCTTTTATATAATTAATTACTTCCTTACGTCTTAAATGAAGAATTTTAAGACTTTTAAAACTTTCTTTAATAAATGTAATTGGTCTTACTTTTTTTAAAGACTCTCTCCACTCTTTTTCATTACTCTTAATTCCTTTTTCTAATAAATATTTTACTTTTATCTTATCATCTAGAGGAAATACTGGCTTATCATAAAGTTCATAAACAGATGCTATTTCTATTTCAATATCAGGTGTTGTTGCTAGTAAATTAGCAAGTGTTGAAATAGACTTTTCTACTCCACCATATCCTAGATGTAATGCTATTATTGATATTTTTTTCATCTTGCCACCATCCTTACCTATAGTATATACGAAATTTATAAAAATCAAAAGAAAAAACTGACAAAATATCAGTTTCTTACTAGTTGTTATGATTATTTTCTCTTTCTGCACGTTCTTTCTTTTTCTTATCACGACAAGCTTTACAACGTTTAGGTTCATTAGTTAAACCTTTCATTTGATAAAACTCTTGTTCTCCAGCAGTAAAAGTAAAATCTTCATGGCAATCACAACAAGTAATTGTCTTATCTTTAAATTCCATATACATATTCTCCTTTCCGCAATAATTGGACTAGTATAGAAATCATTAATAATCCAAAAATTGAAAGGTCAATATAGAATTCTTATAATTTTTATAAATGTCCAGTGAATTACTTCACACTATAGATTATACTCTAAAATTAGTTTTTATGCAAATTATTTATATCTTGTTTTACACCTAACTTAGTAAGACTTTTTGCTAATAAACTATCCATGAAACTAGTATACTCATCTCCTAATACTTTTCTAACATTATCTAAGTTTTCTTGGCAATTAGTTAATTTTAAAGCCGTATAATTAGCAAATTGTTCATTAAAAGCTAAAGTATCATTTTTCTGATAATAGCTAGCATCATGTGTAAATGGAAGATTATAGTACTTACCATCATTTAATGAAGAAAATAAATCAAACATCATCGATAATCCTTTAGGTTCCTCTTTATCTAATAATACCTGAGCTTTTGTTGTTGCTAATTTCTTACCATAATTTACATATATATAATTTTCAACTTGTTTTTCACCATTATTATTTAAGACAGCTATAACACTTTGATCTATCTTATCTAATGTTTCAGTATCTACTTTTTTAATATTATAGTCATGAATAATGGTATTACGCACATAAGAAGCTAATTCTTCTATATTACCATCTTGATATAAAGAAGAAATATCCAATCTAATTTTCTCATCTTGTTCCTTTAGCAATTCAGCCATTCTTTTATTTATAAAACGATAATTATCATCTATTATAGTATCACTAATATAACTAGTAGTAAAATTATCTTGAGCTTTACTAACATAAGTACTAGCCATTTCTAAATCATCATCATCTAAATAATCAAATAAGTAATGACCAAATTCATGGGCAAGATAAATTGTCTCCATCATCTCTTCAGTCATTACTATTTTCTTTGTTGATGAATAATAAGCTGGAGTAATATAGGCTTTTTCTAAAGTTAAAGAAGAAACATCATTTAGAGTTAATTTATCATGTAGATAAGAATCATCTATCATTGTAACAAATAAATTTTCTACTTGTTTATCATTCATACTTTTACCTCCAAACAAAGCAAACTAGTAAACTAACTATAAAACTTGCAATAGCTATTTTTATATAATTTTGTGGTTTACTACTACCGACATAGTTAGTATCATTTGCTGGGTCATAACAAGAAAGAGTAAGGGCAAATGTCATTATCTCGGCATAAAAAGGAATAGTACAAATAAAGGGAATAGTTAATTTAAAAATAATGATTAAAAAAGTAAATACTAAAGAACACAGTAACCAAAATTCTAAATTCTTAATATTTTTAACAAATAAATCATCATATCTTTTTTTATTTACTTTATTTATATCCATATTATATTTATCTTTTAAGTTATCTAAATCTTTTTTCTTGGCTAAAGGATTTACTTTAATTATTAATAACTTATTATCATCAATTACTAAAGCCGATAAATCTATGTTCCTTTTACTAGTAAAACCAATAGTAGCTAAGATAACTCCTACTATAAGTATTACTAATGTAATAATAGTTAGTATTAATAGATTATATTCAAATGAAATTATACTACTAAAAATTAATAATAGTATTCCAACAATAATTATTATTACAGAATCTTTTAATGGTTCATAGCTATTACCATATTTTTTAGCTTTTACATCATTATACGGAAATATTTTCATGGAAAGCACTCTCCTATCTATATCAATCTTATCACTTTCTATTTCTTTTGACAAACGGAAAAGTTAATGTTATAATATACCTCTTATCGATGGGAGTGGTTTTGGTGATAAGAGTTTTAAAGAAATTAAAGGTATATATAACTTATTTAACAACAGTTTCTATTTTAGCAACGATGATTATTTATGTAGCATATAAAAATCCTGATCTTTTAACATTTTACAATGCTAATGATGAAAAGTTTTTTGAAAGTGAAGAAGTTATTAATAGTCCTTTTTCTAATACTAGTGATGTAGAAGTAGTAAATAACAACACTACTACACAAACAACCACTACTAATAATACTCCCACTTATGTGTCTGTAAATACTGGGACTGGTTATGTTTTCCCAACCGTTAGTGGCTATTATATAAGTCAAGGCTATCGAGGAACAGCACATGATGGTATTGATATAGCCGGATGCCCTTATAATTCTAGTATCTTTGCTGTTAATGATGGTCAAGTTGTTACTGTATCAAGAAAATGGGATAATGGTCTTTATATAGTAATTAGACATGATAATGGTTATTATACAATGTATGCTCATCTTGCTAGTGTTAATGTTTCTGTTGGTCAAAGAGTTAGTAAAGGCCAAGTAATCGCTGGTATGGGAAGAAGTGGTCTTGCTACTGGAGTACATTTACATTTTTCACTTTGGAATGCATATCCTTATAAAGGAAGAAGTTTAAACCCTTTCAGTTTATATTAATAGGTATTTGACTATACGCCTATTTTTTTTTGGAATAAATTACTAAGGAAAGGGGAAAATTTATGAATCAACAATATCAATATCGTCCTAACTTTAATTATCAAAGAAATAGTTCTAACTATTTAAGACAAGTTAGTGATGATAATAATCTTTACTCTAGTAGTGAAGGATTTACTTTAGGAAATATGTTTAAGGATAGTTATATACCTTATAAGAATTATACTCCACAAGTACTAACACCTACTAGTGAACAAGATGACTTATTCTTAAGACTAAGTGAACAGGAGTTTGCCGCTCATGATTTAAATTTATATTTAGATCTTAACCCACAAGATGGGAATATGTTAGAGATTTTTAATCAGTATCGAAAGGAAGCTAATAATCTTTTAAATGAATATGAAGCTAGATATGGAGTTATTAATATCTCTAGTGAGGCTTTAAAAGATAGTCCCTTTAAATGGGAAATGGAAAACTTTCCATGGAATGAAGGAGGTATGTAAATGTGGAAGTATCAAAAGAAATTACAGTATCCAATTAATATAAAAAGAAAAGATTTAAATATGGCTAAACTATTAGTCGAACAATATGGAGGTAGTAATGGCGAGTTAAGTGCTGCTTTGAGATATCTAAATCAAAGATACACTATGCCTGATAATAAAGGACAAGCTCTACTAACTGATATTGGTACCGAAGAACTTGCTCATATTGAAATGATTTCTACTATGATTTATCAATTATTAAAAGATGCTACTATTGAGGAGTTAAAAGCAGCTGGGCTTGATTCTCATTATGCCGGACACAAAAGAGCCTTATACCCTACCAATGCTGATGGCGTACCATTTACAGTAGATTACTTTGCTACAACTGGAGATCCACTAGCAGATCTAGCAGAAGACATGGCTGCTGAACAAAAAGCAAGAGCAGTCTATGAGAACTTAATTGATTTAACAAATGATCCAGATGTAATTGGACCACTATTATTCTTAAGACAAAGAGAAGTTGTTCACTATAATTTATTTAAAGCTTTATTTGATGAATATCAAGAAAAATATAGATAAAGACTAGCCTACCAAGACTAGTCTTTTACATTATAACTTTAGTTAAATACTTCCATAAGAAGTGGTACAACATGTTTCTTTCTAGAAACAACATCAGCAAGATAAGTACCTTCTTCCATATCTTTACGATAAGCAAGTTCCATTAAATCTTTAGCTTTTCTATTATAGATAACATAAGAACCATTTTCAATAATATCAGTTATATAAAGTGCTACAAGTGAATAGTTATTTGCTTCAGCTACTTCATCTAGTGTATCTAAATACTTATCCATATTCTTTTTAATATCATCAAAGTTAGTAGTAAAGAATTGTCCTATACCCATTGTTTTATCATTTACATTATAAAGTTTAAAGTCATTATATAAGACATCTTCTTCACTCATACCTTCAAGTGAAGTACCAGCTTTAATCATATCAAGACCATATTCTTTATAGTCAACTCCTGCTATTTTAGCAAGATAGTGAACAGCTTCTACATCAAGTTGAGTTGCTGTTGGACTTTTTAGTATTAAGGTATCAGATAAAATACCAGATAACATCATACCAGCCATCTCTTTAGTAATTTCTATTTCTTTTTCTTTATATAAAGTATAAATAATAGTATTAGTAGAACCAACTGCCATATTTCTAAAGTTTACTGGACTAGCGGTTGTAATTGAACCTAGATTATGATGATCAAATATTTCTTTGATTTCTGCTTCATCTAATCCTTCAGCACTTTGAACCTTTTCATTATGATCCACTAATATTACTTTCTTTGGATGTTTAGCTTCTAAATCAGTTATTCTTAAAAGTCCTAAGCATTTACCATTTTTAGCATTGATTACTGGATAATTAGTGTATCTTAATTTCTTATTTATTTCTAATATATCATCTACATAAACATTTTCATCAAAGGTTACAGCATCCTTAGTAGTTCTTGTCATATTACCAATATAATTAGCTAGACTAACTAGTCTTGATACATGATAAGTATCATAACTACTTCTTATAATATTAACTTTATTCTTTCTAGCTATTTCTAAGTGTTTATCTTTAATTTCTCCATTACCAGTTAAAATTATCATCTTAACACCATTTTCTACAGCATATTCAATAACACTATGACGATCTCCTACTATTAGAATATCAGTTTTCTTTAGTTTTACTGTTTCAAGAAAAGTAGTACTACGATAAGCTGCAGCTAACAAGTTTCCTTCAATTTCTTCATCAAACTTTAACACTTCTTCTGCTTTTAACACTTCTAGTAAGTTGCTATATGATGTTTTTAATAGATTAACTTCATCATTAATAAAGTGATGAGCTAAATCTTTAATAGTTACAATACCAAGTAATTTTTCTTTTTCATCTACTACTGGTACTCCAGTTAATCCTTGATTTAACATATATAAGTAACTATCATAAATAGATTTAGATTGATCTAGAAAATAATGTTTGTGATAATCTACATCTTTAAGTTGTAATTTAACATCATTTAAATACTTTGGCATTTTCACTTTAAAATAATCTAGAGCATAAGCTGTTTCCTTATTAACATTTCCTAAGATACAAGCCTCAGTATTTTCTCCTAATTGTTTTTTTAAATATGATAGACTAATAGCACTACAAACAGAATCAGTGTCTGGTTTTCTATGTCCAAATATATAAGTTTTCTCCATATAACTCCCTCATTTCTGTTTAAGATTATATAATAATAAGTACTATTTGTCAAAAACTATCAACAATTATTTTTTATTATTAAGAATATAAGTATAAGAGTCACGACACATATCTTCTAAGGTCTTGGTTGGATTAAAACCAAGTTCTTCTTTTGCTTTAGTATTATCAGCATAACAACTAGCTATATCTCCTTCTCTTCTTCCGACTATTTTGTAATTAACTTTAATATTATTTACTCTTTCAAAAGTTTTAACTAGCTCTAAGACACTATACCCAGAACCAGTACCTAAGTTATAGATACTTAATCCTTTAGCTTTCTTAAGAGCTAGTACATGTCCTTTAGCAAGATCTACAACATGGATATAATCTCTTACCCCCGTTCCATCTTTAGTATCATAATCATCTCCAAAGATACTTAAGCATTCTAACTCTTTAGTAGCTACTCTAACAATATAAGGCATAAGATTATTTGGTATACCATTAGGACTTTCTCCTAGTAAGCCTGTCTCTTCATTACCAATTGGATTGAAATATCTTAAAATAGTAATATCAAGACTATTATCTGCTTTATATATGTCTTTTAGAATCATTTCTATCATTAATTTTGTTGTTCCATAAGGATTAGTTGTTGATAAAGGAAAACTCTCTTTGATTGGTAACTCTTTAGGAGTTCCATAGACAGTAGCACTTGATGAGAATATAAACTTTTTACAGCTATATTTTTTCATTACTTCAAGTAGATATAGAGTTGATATTAAATTATTCTCATAATACATAAGTGGTTTCTTAACACTTTCTCCTACTGCTTTATACCCAGCAAAATGAATTACTGCTTCTATATTTTCTTTACTAAATATTTCTTCTAGTAAACTCTTATTACAAACATCTCCCTCATAAAGTTTAACATCACTTCCTGTTAGAGTCTTAATCTTATCAATTACATCTTTTTTACTATTACTAAAGTTATCAATAATAACTACTTCATAATTATTTTTTAATAATTCACAAACAGTATGACTACCAATATAGCCACATCCTCCTGTTACTAATACTCTCATTTAATCACCATCCTAAAATAATAATACCATTTTTAAGAAAAGAAAAAAAGAGCTTTATGCTCTTGATACATATTTTCCATCTTTTGTTCCAACAAGAATTTCTTCATCTTGTTTAATAAATAATGGAACTTGTACTACCATTCCAGTTTCTAATGTAGCATTTTTCATAGCAGAAGATGAAGTATTACCTTTAACAGCATCTTCTGTTGCTACTATTTTCATAACAACTTTATCTGGTAAGTTCATACCTAACATTTCACCTTCAAAGAAAATAATTTCTACTTCTAAGTTTTCTTTTAAGAATTTTGCATCATCACCAATTGTACTCTTATCAAGTTCAATTTGTTCATAGTCTTGCATATTCATGAAGTAATAAGTATCTCCCATACTATAAAGGAATTGCATAGGTTTCTTTGAAATATGTGCTGTTTCTACTTTAACTCCAGCATTGAAAGTCTTTTCAGCAATAGAACCTGTTCTTAAGTTTTTAAGTTTTGCTTTAACAATAGCTGCCCCTTTACCAGGTTTTACATGTTGACTATCAAGTACCATATAGATATTACCATCAGCTTGAATAGTAATTCCGTTTTTTAAATCATTGGAATTAATCATATCTTATATCCTCCTTTAGTTATTACTTCTTTTCTTTGTGTTCAGTATGATGTCCACATTTTGGACAATATTTATTAATGTCTAGACGATCAGTTGTATTTTTAACGTTTTTAGGTGTACGATAATTTTCTTCTTTACAAACTGTACATACTAGTGTTTTCTTTTGTCTATTTCCTACTTTTGCCATGACACTACCTCCTTGTTTCTTTAAAATTATACCAGAAAAACCTCTATTGGTAAAGGTTTTTATTTATTTAATTCTTTTAAGCGTTCAATTGTTCTTCTCATTTCAAGATCATACTGAACCATTTCTAGTCCACCAAATTCTTTTAAGAAGTCTTCTTCTTCCATTTGGTATTTATCTGCTAATTCTTTAGCTTCTTTCTTAGCATCTTCTTCGCTTACTTCAATCTTTTCTAATTTAACAATTTCTTCAAGCATTAAACGATAAAGAACATTTTGATAAGCTTCATCCTTTAATTGATTTCTTAAATCTTCTTCTTTACTTCCAGTTATTTTATAGTATAAGTCTAAATTTAATCCTTGCATCATCATTGATTGTTCTGCACGTTTTAAAAGACGAGTTGTTTCTTCCTCAATCATTCCTTCTGGAATATCTACTTCTACATTTTTAGCTACTTCACTTAGTAGTTTATCAATATAAATGTTTTCATTTTCCATCTCTTTTTGAGCAAGAATATTCTTCTTAACTTCTTCTTTTAGACTTTTTTCATCATTAACACCATCAAGTGCTAAATCATCAAAGAAATCTTGATCAAGTTCTCTTTTTTCTTTAGTCTTAATCTCATGTACTTTTACTTTAAATGTAGCTTCTTTTCCTTTTAATGATTCTTCATGGTATTCTTCTGGGAATGTAACTTTAATTTCTTTTTCTTCTTCCTTTTTCATACCGATTAATTGTTCTTCAAAACCAGGAATAAATGTTCCACTTCCAATTTGTAATGGATAGTTTTCACCTTTTCCACCTTCAAAAGCTTTGCTTCCTAAGAATCCTTCATAATCAATTGTTACTAAATCATCAGCCTCAACTGAACCATCTTCTTTAATTACTAATTCAGCATATTTATCAAGTAATTTCTTAACTTCTTCTTCTACTTCTTCATCAGTAACTGTTGCTTTTTCTTCTTTAACTCCTAATCCTTTATAGTTTTTAATAGTAACTAAAGGACGAGAAGTAATAGTAAACTTAAATGTAACTTGATCTTTATCAATACTAGTTAATTCAACTTCACCAGGAATTACAGGTATTACTTTTGCTTCTTCAATAGCTTTAGTATAAGCATCTTGTAATACAATATTACCAGCTTCATCAAATAATGTTTCTATACCTACTTTCTTATCATAGATATTTCTTGGACATTTTCCTTTTCTAAATCCATCAATAGTTACATTTTTTACTTTCTTCTTAAAGCTTTCATCTAGAGCTTTTTGCCACTCTTCTCCTTCAATTTTAATTGTTATTTCATGAATATTATTATTTTTCTTTGCCATACTCTTCCTCCTCCAATAGGCTTATTATACCTTATTTCTTAATGTGTTTCAAGAAATTTTAATTATTATTTTTAAGTATTAACATAGCATCTCCAAAAGAGAAAAATCTATATCTTTCTTTTACAGCATGATTATATGCTTTTAAGATAAATTCTTTAGTAGCTATAGCAGATACTAACATAAGTAGTGTTGATTTAGGTAAATGAAAGTTAGTTACTAGTCCATCTATTGAATCAACACTCTTTGATGGATATAAGAACAAAGTAGTAAAACCACTATCTTCCTTAAAGGTTCCATACTTTTCATAAATTGTTTCAAGTACTCTAGTTGAAGTTGTTCCAACGGCTATTATTCTTTTACCATTTTCTCTAGTCTTTCTAAGTAAGTTAGCAGTATCTTTATCCATAGAGTAATACTCTTTATGCATCTTATGGTCTTCTATAACGTCTTCCATTACAGGGCGAAATGTTCCTAGACCAACATGTAAAGTTACATAAGCGATATTAACACCCATTTCTTTAATCTTTTCTAGTAACTCTTTAGTGAAATGTAGTCCGGCAGTAGGAGCAGCAGCACTACCTATTTCTTTAGCATAAACAGTCTGATATCTTGACTGATCTTTTAATGTCTCATGAATATAAGGTGGTAGTGGCATAGTACCAAGTTTATCTAATACTTCATAGAATATTCCTTCATAACTAAACTCTACTACTCTAATACCTTCTTCACCAATCTCTTTACAAGTTGCTACTAACAATCCATTTCCAAAAGATATTTTATCACCAACATGAATTCTCTTAGCTGGTTTTGTAAGACACTCCCAAATATCTCCTTCTTCATTTTTAAGAAGTAACAATTCAATTACTGCTTTAGTAACATCTTTCTCTCCAATTAATCTAGCAGGTAATACTTTAGTATTATTTAAAACCAAGGTATCCCCTTTTTCTAGATAAGATAATAAATCAGGAAACATCTTATCACTTATTTTTTTCTCTTTACAATCTAACACCATAAGTCTTGAACCATCTCTTTTTTCAAGTGGTGTTTGAGCGATTAACTCTTTATCTAAATCATAATCAAATTCATCTAATCTCATCTAAATCATTCCCCCAAATAAATTATTCTGATAGCTTATCTCTAACTGTTCATATGCTTTAGGTGTAACGCATCTTCCTCTAGAAGTCCTTTTTAGGTATCCTTCTTGTAATAGATATGGTTCCATAACATCTTCTATCGTTGATACTTCTTCCCCAATACTACTAGCTAAAGCCTCAATACCAACTGGTCCACCATTAAACCTTTCAATAATAGCTCTTAATAGTTGATGATCAGCTTCATCAAGACCACCTTTATCTACTTTTAATCTATCTAAAGCTTTTTTCATAACTTCTAAATCAATTATCTCTTTTTTATCAACTAAGGCAAAGTCTCTTACTCTTTTAAATAAACGATTAGCAATTCTTGGTGTTCCTCTACTTCGCTTAGCAAGTTCTAAAGCAGCTTCATCGGTAATATCCATCTTCAAGACTCTACTAGTTCGTTTAACAATAGCACTCAACTCATCATCAGTATAAAACTTAAGTTTAGAAACTATTCCAAATCTATCTCTTAAAGGACTTGATAAGTCCCCTGCTCTAGTTGTTGCTCCAACTAAGGTAAAAGGTGGTAAGTCTATTTTAATATTACGAGAGTTTCCTTCACTACCAATAATTATATCAAGAGTAAAGTCTTCCATCGCTGGATATAATATTTCTTCAATATATCTTGGCATTCTATGAATCTCATCAATAAATAAGACATCACCTGGCTCTAGGGTTGATAAAATAGCTGCTAAATCGCCACTTTTTTCAATAGATGGACCACTAGCTGTTTTTATATTAACTCCCATTTCTCTAGCTATTATATAAGCAAGAGTTGTTTTACCAAGTCCAGGAGGACCATATAACAACACATGATCTAATGTCTCATTTCTCATCTTTGCTGCTTCTATAAAGACATGAATATTTTCTTTAACTTCACTTTGACCAATATATTCATCAAGTACTAAAGGACGAATGCTAGATTCTAACACTTCATCATCAGTTTGTTCTTCACTGCTAACTACTCTATCATCCATAACTACCACCTCCTACTTCTATTTTAGAAATAAACTTAAAGCTTGTTTAATTTGATTTTCAATACTTAAACTACTATCTACTTTAGCAAGTACACTCTTAATCTCTTTTTCTTTATAACCAAGCCCAAGCAAGGCATCACGCACTTCCATAAGAGAGTCTGTTCTAACACTATCTAAGTCTTTAAAGTCATCTAACTTACCTTTTAAGTCTAGTACTATTTGCTTAGCTAGTTTATCCCCTATCTTTGGAAATTTCTTAAGATATAAAATATTTTCTCTTTCAATCGCATCTTTTATTCCTGCTAAGCTTCCTGTTGCAAGTATTGGAAGAGCCATTTTAGGACCTAATCCTTTAACTCCTATTAGTTTTAAAAACATTTCTTTATCATTTTTCTCTTTAAAACCAAATAAGAGATGTTCATCTTCTTTTATCTGTTGATATAAATATATCTTATAGTCTTTTCCTTCTTCAAAAGAAAAAGGATTAGGTGTATAGATAAGATAACCAATGTTGTTAGTTTCTAATACTATGCTATTAGAATTAATTTCTTTAACAATCCCAATCATATAATCATACATATTAACACCTAGTTTTCCTTTATATTACAATATACACTTTGTACATCATCAATATCTTCTAAAAGTTCATATAGTTTTTCTACTTTTTCACGAGTCTCCTCATCAACTTCTACTTCGTTTTGAGCAACATAAGTAACTTCTGATGTTAAAAACTCTGCTACTCCCATATTAACTAGGGCATCTTTTACTTTGATAAAGTCTTCTGGTTTAGTAGTAATCATATAACTTTCATCTAATTTTTCCATATCAAGTGCTCCAGCATCAAGTGAAGTCATCATCACTTCATCCTCATCATAATCACTAGGAATCTCAATTAAACCAACACGATCAAATAAATAACTAACAGAACCATCTGTTCCTAAGTTTCCACCATGTTTTGTAAAGGTACTTCTTACAAAAGATGCTGTTCTATTTCTATTATCAGTTAAACAATCAACCATAAAAGCTGTTCCTGCTGGACCATATCCTTCATAACGAACAACATCATAATGTTCATTATCACTAGCTCCTTTTGCTTTATCAATAGCCTTTTGAATATTATCTTTTGGCATATTGGCCGCTTTTGCTTTCTCAACTACTAATCTTAAACTTGGATTAGCATCAGGATCAGGTGTTCCTTGCTTAGCAGCAACGTATATCTCTTTTGCTAATTTTTGAAATACTTTTCCTCTAGCAGCATCTATTAATCCTTTTTTACGATGAATAGTTGCCCATTTAGAATGTCCACTCATTTATCTCACTCCTCTTTTCTTTAATATGATAACATATTTTTTATATCTTTAAAAGAGCAAAAGAAAAGAACTTTTCACTAGTTCTTCTCTAATTTATAACTCATTACTTCACTTAAATTATTTTTGGTCTTTACTTTTATCTTTACAGTCTCTTTAGAATTTAAATCTTTATAAGTAAATGTTATATTATCACCAGTATCAAATCTCAACTTTAATGTAGATGATGACATAGTAGTCTTATTATTATTAACTAAATCAAATTCTACTTCTGTATCCTTAGTTGAACTATTACTTATCTTTAAATTACTCAAGCAAAGATTATTATAACAAGTGATACCATCAAAGAATTGAGTTGTATTCAACATAAATTTATCCTCTGTTACTTTTTTTTCATTTTTATTTAGAGATAGTATTCCAAGAATCAAAAATATTAAACCTACTAGTATAAGAATTAAAATGATCATTTTACTTTTTTTCATACTACCTCCTAATCTTTAGAAACAGTCCTACAGTTTCCTGCATAATCACATGCTCTACAACTTATTCCTTTTTTATCTTGACAAAGGTTTTCAATAATTGTAGCATTTCTAATATTAGCTCCACTTCTAGTTACTTTTGGCTTTGCCCAAGTACAAGTAGTTTGTTTTAAACCAGAATCACCATCAGACATTGAGATTTTATAACGATACTTATAAAGTCTAGACGGATCATCTTTACATTGAGATCCTCTATAATTATTATAACGGTTAGCCACTACAGAAGGAGCATCTTTATCAACATAAATTTTTAGTTTTAAGGCAGAACAATTTCTAGTATTACCTGCATTATCACTTATTGTATAAGCAGAAAAGTTTTGGTATTTCTTAGTATAGTCTATAACATCATCAGCATAATAATCTCTTACACAACCACTGCCACCCGTATCAGCACATCCTTTATAAACTCTTTTATTTTCATTACTCCAAGTAGTTCTTTGCTTATTATGCGTACAAGTTGGAGCCGTACTATCATATTTTATTGTTAAAGAACAAGTAGCTTCAACTCCAGCAGCATTTTTAGCATAGCCAGTGAAGGTATATGTACCATTACTACTTACAGTACCACTTTTCGTACTATTATACCCATTGATACCAAATATTTTTGTAGCACTATTTGTATTTAAGGTATAAGTAACTGTTCCCCCACGATACCAACCGTTACTACCAACTGTACCACCAGATACACTGAAAGAGCAAGAAGGAGCATTACATTCATCTGTTGAACATGATTCACTACCATTAGTAACACTACATTGTTTATTAGTATTAATATCTTTATTTGTTGTTGTAATAGTTATTTTTTGGTTTCCACAAGAGCCACTACAACTTCCTCTAACAACTGATGAAGTTAAATTTTTACTTTCACACTCTTTATATACAGTATAATACATTGTATAAACATCACTAATATTATTAAGTTCATCTTTTACCTTAATATATAGGGTTCGTTTTTGACCATCATAATTTCCAGAAAATCTCCAATCTACATTTTGATAGCCTGAAGTTCCTTCATTGTAGTTTTGCCAACTAGCTCCTTTAAAATCTGAAGAAGAAGAAATCATATAATATAAATTATTATCTGTTTTATCAACTCTATCTTCTATAGATAAATGAATATAAGCTTCTAGGCTATTATAATTATTACTTTTACTATTAACAATCTTTTCCTTAATAATAGGAACATCTTTATCAATATAATAAGTATCTGTTTTAGTAGTACAAGAGTTTCCTGCTTTATCATAAGCCTTAATACGACCATAGAAATGTCCATTATCTTTATACGTTGTTTCACCTTGGGTTTTACTATCACCTTGTTTTAGTGGATTATCAACATCAAGAATGTCATTAGATATATAAAATTTCTCACTACCTTTTAATACTTTACTACTAGTACCAGTTAAACCAGTCCCATAAGGAATACAAACTTCAGTCTTATTATCACTAGCAGTAAAGCATCTTTCAAAGTTCCATTTCTTAACATCTGTAGGTGGAACAATCTTAAGCTTGACATCTTTTTTTTGCCATTTTTCTTTTATACTACCATTAGTACTGGTTATAATAAACTTGCTACAGTCAGGAGTAGTTTTATCAATAACATATTCTTTAGAGCTTTTATCAATAGTATTTCCTCTTTTATCAGTAGCATGACCTTTAATAATATAAGTTCCTTCATCTTTTATAGTAATATTTACAGGACCAGTATAAGTTTTAGGATCAGTTTTTTTATAAATAGCCCCATCTTTAATAATTTCATAATAAAACGAATCAACGCCTACATTATCTGTAATTTTCATAATCACCTTAACTTCTTTATTAGTATTAGCACTAGAAGGTGTAAATGTAATAACTGGAGCTTTACTATCAACCTTAGTTAGATAATCATTACATTTAAAAATAGTATAATATTGATAGTTGCCAGTAGCTGTTTTTATAGCATAAACTCTATTAACTGTATCATCAGTTGTAGTTTCACACATTTTTCCACTATAATCTTTAACTCTATCTAAATATTTTTGAGCATATAAGGTTTCTAACGTAACAGAATTCTTAGCTCCTACCTCCTTGGGTAGTTGACTTCGATAATCAGTAAAATACTGTTTACCTGCTAAAGTTATTAAATCTTCCTGTGATCTATAATACTTTTCCTTAGAAGACTCCAAAAAGCGAGTAACAGCTACTACACCCACAGTCATTAAAACAGAAAGAATCACTATAGCACTAAGTAATTCTATAAAGGTAAAACCCCTTTTATTTTTTTTCCTTTTTTTCTTCATTCCACTCACCTACTCTAATAAGATGATACCATAAAATAAATTTAAAAACAATTGATAACAACTATTTTTTTTGATATTATTTAGGAAGGGAGAGCATTATGAAATATATTGTTATTAAGAAAAGAAAGATTGAAATTAAAACTCTATCTTCATTTAAGGATAAAGTTAAAAGTATTAGACTTGTTTTGGATACTATAAATAATGGTTACTATTTTCCCAATAAAAAAGGGATAAACACTTACTTTTTTTGTCAAAGAGTAAATATCTATCAAGTAGATGAAAATAATAAAATACTTTATTGTTATTTAAACTGTAAAACAGAAAAGTTTATTTTTAGAAAGAGAAAAGTAAAAGCTATATACATTTTACCAATTACTATCAAAGACTATTACAAGGTAGGAGATACTATTAAAATAGAAGAATGTTAATTTCTTCTATTTTTACTAATTAATTCTAAATCTACTGTTAACTGATTAATTCTTTCAATTATTCTTCTTGCTTTTATTTTATCAACTCCATTATTAGTATTACTTAGTGTTAACTCTAATTCTTCTTTTGTTAGATTAGAGGTAAAGAAAGTAGGAAGATGTTCTTCCATTCTATATTGAAGTAGTGGTGCTAGTACCTCATCTCTACTCCAGTTAGTAGTATTTTCCGCTCCAATATCATCAAGTAATAATAATGGTACTGTTTTTAACTTAGTAAACTTTTCTTCATAATCATTACCAAAGCTAGACTTTAAACTTCTAAGTAGTTCTGGATAATAAACCATTACACTAGCAATATCTTTCTTAGCCATCTCATTAAAAAGTGAAGCTATTAAATAGGTTTTACCACTTCCAAAAGAACCATGTAAATAAATTCCCTTAGGATTTTCTCCTTTTAAATAAGTATCAATAAACTCTTTAAAGTATTTAATTATTGGAAGTCTTTTTTTATCATCCTTATAAACATTACTAAAGGTAGCCTTTTTTATATCTTCTGGTAAATCATAACAAGTTATTTTCTTTTGATAACTATAAATTTCTTCTTCTTTTAGTAAGTATTTGCAAGGAACATAAGAAAAGTTTAATTTATTATTTTCAAGAAAAGCTTTAAAGAAATAGCCATTAACTCTATTCTGACAATCCTTTAGGCTAGTACACTTTTTACAATGATTAGATTCTATTACACATTCTTCTAATTTAGATGTATATTTCATAAGTTCATCATCACTTACATTAATTAAATCTACATAATCTTTAAAATCTTTATTAGAGCATGCGTCCATATAAGAGTGCTTTAATTTTTCTATATTTCCCCTACTCATCATAAAAGATATATTTTTCATACTTAGTCACCTCAGTTCCTAGATTTATTATAAGTGTCATTTACTTTTTTTGCAAAGTATATTTTATACTACTTGATATTTTTAACTATGATTTTATTATTTATTTCCCTTAATTTACATAATTCTATACCAATTCATATTCCCTAGTTATTATTCTTTTATCCGAGCAAAACTCTATTACATATTTATTGTTTTTCTTACAAATTATTATTCCAACCGTTCCATTTTCATAAATAGTCTTTATATTTTTATCGATATAATTCATATAAGTCATAATTTGACCAGTATGTTCTTTCTTAAGTTCAGTTACCTTTAATTCCACTACTACATAACATTTGTATTTAATGTTGTATAAAAGTAAATCTATATAATTATATCTATTACCTAATTTGATTGGATATTCACTTTTTATGAAAGTGAAACCTATTCCTAATTCTTCCAAAAAATTTTCTATATCTTCTAAAATTATTTTTTGTAGTACTCTTTCTGAAAACATTTCATAATTGTTATTATTTTTTATCATAATTGGATTCTTTACATAGTCAACAACATTGGTTTCATCTTGATTTATTAATTTATTCTTAGTAGATTCAGGAAGTCGTTCATATTCATTAGATTTTATTCTTTCTCTTAACTGCCTAATTGATAAGTTATTTAATTCAATTGTTTTAACATAGTATTGAAATTTATTATCATCAAACCAAATTATTTCACAATAATGGCTCCAGCTTAATTTGGCAGACAGTGTCTGCCATTTCTGGGATGCTTTATAAAATTGTCTCATATTTCTTAAATTCCTTTGACTATATCCTGAACCAAACTCTTTAGTTAATCTTAATGAATATTCTTTAATGATACTTTCTCCATATTGATTACCTGCTTCTAACAATAACTTACCAACATTATAATAAGCATTTAAATCACTTTTATTGATTGAATAATTTTTAACTTTTCTATTTATCTCATTATTTATTAATTCATTCTTTATCGCATTATAATAATTCATATCTATCCTTTCTATTAACTACAAATCCTAATATTATATCCTTTATTATTAAACTCTATTTCTATATTTCCATCCAAATCTGTTCTATAAATTTCACTATTACTCAAAGTATTTAATACTGACTTCTTTGGATGACCATATCTATTATTTTCACCAACACTAATTAATGAATATTTAGGATTAATCTCATTTATAAATTTTTTACTTGAAGATGTATTAGATCCATGATGACCTACTTTTAAAATATCAATCTTAGGTAGATTATAACTACTTATAATATCTTGTTCACTTCTAACACTAGCATCTCCCATTAATAATAATTTAGAAGATGAAATCATTCCAAATAAAACCGTACTAGCATCGTTTTCATCAGTAAAACTATTATTAATCACAAGAAAGTTAAAATTACCAAGAGAAATATTATCACCCTTTTTTAGCTTAGTAATATTTATATTATTATTTAAAGAGTCAGTTACTACTCTTTTTTCTATACTGTTTAACTGATTACTATTTAAATAAACATTATCTACTTTAAAGTATTTAACTATTTTAAAATATTCACCAATATGATCCATATCACCATGACTAATCAAAATAGTATCAATCCTTCTTATTCCTTTTGATCTTAAAAATGTTACTAAATCATCTCCTACTGACCATTTATCAAGACTACTATTAATACTACCTCCGGTATCTAAAAGCATAGATTTATTATTAGAAACAAACAAGATACTATCTCCTTGTCCTACATCTATCATATACATCTTATCTTCTACTACTATATTATTATAAAAATAGTGTGGTACTAAAAGTATTAATAAAAGATAGAGAACTTTTCTTTTATAAATAGCTATAAATATTATTAAGAGATAAATTATATAGATAATAATACTTAACTTTCTAAAGGTTAGATTAATACTTATCCCTTCAAAGAAGAATATACTTTTTTCAAAGAGATTAACTACTACTAAATAAATATCACTTAAGAAGGGAAAAACAGCTACTATAAAAGTTAAGGGAAATAAGATAGAACTTACAAATGGAACATAAAATAAGTTATAGATAATACTAAGTAAATTAACATTAGAGAAATAATAAAGAGAGATAGGTAGAGAGAATAAAAAAGCAAGTATAGATGTTTCTACTAGTCTAAATAATTTCTTATCTTGCCTTTTATTATCATAGTAAAGAATTAGACCTGATGATATAACAAAGGAATAATTAAAACCAATATCTTTAATACTTGCTGGATTTATAATTAATAGCACTATAAGTGCTAGAATAAGCATATTGAAAGTGGAAAGACCTAAGTGAAATTCTTTATTAGGTTTAAAAATCGATAGAAAAACTAAAGCTCTTAAAATGGAAGCACTAGAATCAATTATCAAATAGTAAAGGAAAAGAGGTAATATCATTAGATGAATTTTTCTTTTTTTAAATAGCGAATAGAGAAAGTAATAGATAATTGCTAAGTGACTTCCTGATAAGGAAAATAAATGAGATATCCCGACAGTTTGGAGTGACTTTTTAACTTTATAAGATAAATCATCTTTATTTCCTATAATAAAAGCTTTTAAATATGGAGATACTCTACTATCAAAAGAAGATAAATAATTATATAGTCCATCTTTTATAAAATAGATAATATTTCTATTTTCTTTTAATATTTTAATATTTTTAACTATTAAATAATTATTACTCTTTAAAGTACCAGTAACTCTAATAATACTACCTAAAGTTATCTTCTTATATTCTTTTAATTCTTTTTTATTTTTTATATAGTATGTGAGTGGTAAAGTTTTATTATTTTTTAATGTGAAGGTCAAATAATCATCAGTAAATCTTTTTTTGATAACTTTTCCTGTTAGAGTTTGTTCTCCTTTCTTATAACTTACTGATGTTATATTAAAAATGGTAGTGTATATGAGGGTAATAATTAAAAGAATAATAAGTAATAATCTAGAGTGTAATATTATCTTTAATACTTTCAAATAAAGTATCTCCAATTCCTTTCACTTCTTTTAACTGATTAATATCAGTAAACTCTCCTTTTTCTTCTCGGTAGTTAATAATCTCTTTTGCTTTAGCTTCACCAATACCTGGTAGAGTCATTAACTCTTCAAGTGTTGCATTGTTTATTGAAACTTTAGTATTAGATGTAGAATTATCTTCGATGATAGTAGAAATACAAGCATCATTTTTTATACCATTATTAGAAATACATTTTTCTTGTTCTTGTTTTTCCTCTTCTTTTACCTTAGTAAAGTTCTTAACTTCATCATAAGAATAAACAATGATAACCATCTCATCAGTAACTTTCTTAGAAAGATTTAAAACTGAGGTATCAGCATCACTTTTTAACTCTCCTGCTAGATGAATAACATCTATTACTCTACTACCTTTTTTCATACTATAAGTACCAGGATTATTAATTGCTCCTTTAATATCTACTAAGTAGTATGTTTCCTTATCAGTAGTAGTTTCTTCTTTCTTAGGTGTTAATACTATCTTCTTAGTACTAGTCTTTTTCTTTGGTGTAAAATGACTTCTAAAGATTAAAAATGAAGCTGTGACTGACAGTAAAAATAATAGCAAAAGGACAATTAATTTTCTATGTCGATAAGAAAAAGTCATGGTCTTTCCTCCTTTCGCTACCACTATAACAGATAGCTTTTTAAAAAGCAAAGAGGCAAAAATTACATTTTGCCTCTAAAACTACCCCTCAAATTGCCAAATTGAGCTCTGAATTTAACAAATTCACCTGTAAACTACCCCTCAATTTACAATATCTCGGTTTCAAACCACAAATTTTATTTTTTTTTATTTTTTTCTTCTTCTCTTATTCTAGTTTCTATACATACCCTTTGAACAAAGGCTATTGAAACCATTAAACACAAGGTAAAACTACCTCCATAGCTAATAAATGGTAAAGGAACACCAGTCATTGGCATCATTCCTAAAAGTCCCATCAAGTTAACACAAATATGTAAGAATATATAGAAAAGTACACCATAACAGATTAATGCTCCCCTATTTGTATAACTCTTTTTAGCTATTAAATAGATTCTAAATAAGACAAATATATAAGCTAGAATAAGAACTATTCCTGTAACAACACCTAACTCTTCTACAATAACAGCAAAGATAAAATCAGTATAAGGTTCTGGTAAATACAAATACTTTTGGGTACTATTACCAAGTCCTACTCCTGTTAATCCCCCATTATTAATAGCAATATAACCATTACAAACTTGATTACCTTCATTTAATAATCTTGAACAAGGATTAGTAAAAGTTAATCTTTCTAACTGTCTTTCATGAACCAAAGTCTTCCCCATCATAGTAAGAATTAAAGCTGCAAACAGTACTAAAATAACACCAAAGGTAATAATTTTACTCTTTACTACTCTCGGTATCGGTACTATTAAAAACATAAAAATAACTATCAATGAAAAGATAATAGCCGTTCCAAGATCTGGTTGTAAAATTATTAAGAAAGCAATAGTTCCACCAATAACCAAGGGAATAGCACTTACTAAAGGACTAGATAACTTTTTCTCATTTAGTTCATAATACCTTGCAATAAAGGCAATGATAACTACTTTAGCAAATTCACTAGGTTGAATTGTAATGGGTCCTAGTTGAAACCAACTCTTGGCTTGATTAGTAACTTTACCGTATAAGAGTAAAGCAACTAATCCCGTTACTATCAGAATAAGTAGTGGTGTTGATGAAATACCATATACTTTAGTATTAAACTTAATAATTATAAAACTAATTAAAGCACTAACTCCTAGGAATATTCCTTGTTTAATAAAATAACCATAAGCACTCTTGCCACTCATATAAGCAGTTACATTACTTGAAGAAAATACCATTATAAGACCAAAGAGAAATAATAAAGTTGTTACAAAGAAAAGTGGTTTATCAAGATACTTGATTACTTTTCTTGTCTTAGTCATAAATTGTTATCACTCCTCTCTCTAGTATAAATATATCACAAACTAACTAGTTTAGAAAGAAGGAATAGTCATTTTAATTAACATCTTGACATTATTTATCATATTCTATATTAGAAAAAGGAGGAATCTATTATGTATTACTACGGTGGAGGAAGCTGTGGTTGTGGTGGTTCTATGCCTTATTATCCTACTTATGGATATGGCTACTACGGACAATCTAACAGTAACTACGCAATCATTTTAGTATTATTTATTCTATTAGTTATCGTTATCGGTGCTAGATATACAAGATAGAAAGGTTTATCCTTTCTTTTTCTTTAATATTATGATAAAATAATGCAAGAAGTGGATGTGGTACTATGTTAAAAACAAAAGAAATATTAGATGAAAAGGACAAAAGACTAAGACTTATCAGTGAAGAGGTAACCTTCCCTCTTACAAAAGAAGATAAGGAATTAATTGATAAAATGGTTACTTATCTTCATGATAGTCAAATAGAAAAGCTTGCTAAGAAGTATGATTTAAGACCAGGTATGGGAATGGCAGCTATTCAGTTAGGTGTTCCAAAAAGATATTTAACAATTGTTCATGAAGTTGCTGAACAAGAATTTGATACTTATGTTATATGTAATCCAAAGATAATAAGCAACTCTGAAGAAAAGATTTATGTAGATATGGGTGAAGGATGTTTATCTATCAATAGAGATGTAGAAGGTATCGTTCCAAGATATGCTAGAGTAACTGTTGAAGGATATGATATAGATGGTAACAAAATAAGAATTAGAGCAAGAGAAGAATTAGCCATAGCTTTTCAACATGAAATAGATCATTTAAATGGAATACTATTTATTGATCATATAGATAAAAACAATCCTTATAAAGATCAAGATAAATATAGAGCAATATAAAAGATGAAGAGTAAATTTAAAATGTATCCAATGTCAAGGACTAAATAAAAAAGAGAGAATTTAAACAATGGATGCAAATAGA
>OHBM01000817.1_pt1 | contig 24471 bp, 24 predicted proteins | sample 1577251 | NCBI WGS metagenome assembly OHBM01 (sample SAMEA3541557, study PRJEB24748) | human gut metagenome | biome: human gut; feature: human-associated habitat; material: faeces | place: China | collected 2012 | reverse complement strand
TGATAAAATCATCTTTGCCAAAGACCATTTTGAAGAATTTTCTGGGAGGAGCCCTGCATCAGCGGCACCCGGGGCAGCGGCACGGTGTTCTTCTCCGGCTGCACCCTGGGCTGCGTATTCTGTCAGAACCACGAGATCTCCGCCCAGGGCGTGGGAAAGCCCGTGTCCGTGGACCGGCTGCGGGAGATCTTCCGGGAGCTGATCCGGCAGGGCGCTCACAACATCAACCTGGTGACGCCGGGACACTTCGCTCCCTGGGTGGCTCAGGCCCTGGAGCCGTCCCTGCCGGTGCCGGTGGTGTGCAACACCGGCGGCTATGAGCGGGTGGAGACGCTCCGCCTGCTGGAGGGCAAGGTGCAGGTATATCTGCCGGACATGAAATACGCCCTGGAGGAGCCGGCCCGGCGGCTGTCCGGCGCCGGAGACTACCCCGCCGCGGCGCGAAGCGCCATATGCGAGATGTTCCGCCAGACGGGACCCTATCAGATGCGGGACGGCCTGCTGGTGCGGGGGGTGCTGATCCGACACCTGGTACTGCCGGGACAGCTGGACAATACCCGCCGGGTCATTGACTGGGTGGCGGAGACCTTCCGGCCCGGGGAGGTACTGTTTTCCCTGATGAGCCAGTACACGCCCCAGCCCGGAGCCGTGGGCCCGCTGGCCCGCCACGTTACCCGGGCGGAGTATCGGGCGGCGGCAGCCTATATGGAAAACTGCGGCATCCGCGACGGCTTCACCCAGGAGCGCACCTCTGCCCGGGAGGAGTATACCCCGGCGTTTGACCTGACGGGGGTGTAAATGCTGCCCACTTCAATAGATGATTTTTGAGTTTCTGCAAAAAAGTACTTGCTTTTTCCGTAAGTGTACATTATAATGGTGGTAGCGAATGAGGTAATGGAGGGTTATGTTACCATGAAAAAGATTCTTGCTATGCTGACGGTTATTGTGATGCTGGGCTGCATGCTCTCCGTCACTGCCTTTGCCGACGGCGGCTATGTCCCCAGTCCCAAGCATGACGACAACACCGATACCACGCCCACCTCTCCCCAGACCGGTTACGACCTGGGCATCGGCAGCGTGGTGATGACCATTGCCGTCAGCGGCGGCGTGGCCTATGTCTGCACCAAAAAGGCCCGTGCCCGGGCATAAAACGTCCCCATTTTATAAAGAAGGAGCCCCATAAATGCTGTGCCGTTTATGGGGCCTTTTTTCCGTTCTGAACAAAGGAGAAATGTCCTATGAAGCGTCCTGTGCGCATCCTGCTGACGGTGGTGGCCGTTATTGCGGTGATCGTGTGTGTTTTCTGCATTCTGTTTATCGTCCAGTATGTCCGGGGCAAGTCTGTCAGCGATAAGCTGGGCAGCGGCGTCCGCTCCGGCCAGGTGGTGGAGCCCCTGGACCCCCAGGACGACGGCAAATATATGGCCATCAATGTGGACTTTGACAGCCTCCACGACGTCAATCCGGAAATCTACGCCTGGATCGAGGTGCCCGGCACCAACATCAACTACGCCGTGGTCCAGAGCGCCGCAGACGACCTGTTTTACGACGATCACGGGGTGGATCGGTCCTATTACTCCGGCGGCAGCATTTTTTCCCAGCGGTACAACACCACTACCTTTCAGGACCCGGTGACGGTGCTGTATGGCCACAACCGCCAGTCCCAGACCATGTTTGCCCAGGTGAACAACTTTGCCGATGCGGAGTTTTTCGCCAAAAACCAGAAGATTATCGTTTACACCCCGGACAAGGTGTATGAATACACCATTTTCGCCGCCTATCCCCACTCCAGCGAGCATCTGCTGCTGTGCCACGACTTCACGGACCCCCAGCAGTTTGCCGACTACTTCGCCTCCCTGGGGGAGGCCATCAACGCCAACTATCGCCGGGAGCTGTTTCCCCAGGCCGGGGACAAGGTGCTGACCCTGTCCACCTGCTACCGCCAGAACCGCATGCAGCGGTTTCTGCTCCAGGGTGTGCTGACGGAGACATATGACGTGGTCAAATAAACGATCCCAGTGAGATAAGGAGACCCTATGGAACAGGAAAAACAGACCCAGCCGGAACAGAAGAAAAAGCGCCTGTCCACGCCGCTGCTGATTTTCATCATCCTTATGGCGGTGACGCTGACGCTGTGCGCCATTGTGGCGGGCATCTGGCTCCACGGGCGCAGCAGTCTGCGGAACGGAGGCTCGGCCCCCACCGTCACCCCCGGCGGCACGGAGCAGCTGGACAGCTATACCGTCCTGCACGACGGCAAATACTACCGCTATAAGGACCATATGGTGAATCTGCTGCTTATCGGCGTGGATTCCGACAACAAGCCTGCCGCGCCCCTGCCCTATGGCAGCGACAACCAGGCGGACGTGATCCTGGTGGCGGCCCTGGACACCGACGCCAACCGGATGACACTGATTTCCGTGTCCCGGGACACCATGTGCGATATTGCGGTGCTGGACCAGAACGGTCAGGTGTCCGGCGCGGCCCACACCCAGCTGGCCCTGTCCTACTCCAACGGAGACGGCCTGTATGAGAGCTGCCGCCTGTGCCAGGAGGCGGTGTCCCAGCTGTTTTACGGCTTGCAGTTCGACGGCTGCGCCGCCTTTTATATGGGCGGCATCGGGCGGCTCAACGACGCCGTGGGCGGCGTCACCGTCAGTGTGCTGGACGACTATCCCTTCACCGATGTTCCCAACGGGTGGAACATGTACCCGGGCCAGGATGTGACCCTTACCGGGCGGCAGGCGCGGCTGTATATCCAGGCCCGCCGGGGCGACGCCACCGGCAACGAGGACCGCATGAAGCGGCAGAAGCAGTATATGCTGGCCCTGATCAGCCAGGCCAAGGACCGGGTGGCGGCCAGCCCCGCCAGCGTCGTTCCTCTGTATAACGCCGTCAGCGACTATGTGCTGACGGACCTGGACCTGGGCAAGCTGTCTTATCTGGCCACCCAGGCCGCGGGCATGAGCTTTTCCGGGGACATGCTCCGGGTTACCGGCGATGCTGTTCTGGGCCAGGGCAACCGGGTGGAGCTGACGGTGGATCAGCAGGCCCTGTACGACCTGATTCTGGACGTGTTCTATGAAGAAATACCGGCTCCCACGGACACCGCCGGGGAATGACCGCACATAAATCAGCCCCTCCGGCCCAGGCCGGAGGGGCTGATCGTTCAGTCGATGATGCGGCTGAAGCTCATGCCGCTTTTCTGCATGTGTACGTCCAGACGGACCCGGTCGCCGCGGATATAGCTGCGGGTGTACTCATAAATGCGGCCATCCTCGGTGCGGGTGCGGCGCTGATGGTAAAAGGCACAGCTGCCGGGCTCCACGCCCAGAAGGCTGGCCCGGGGGGCATCCAGGATCACGGATTCATAGGTATCCTCTGCGGAAAACGGTGTGATGCCCACATGGTACAGCAGACTGTAGAAGCTGTGGGTCTGGACCATCTCCCGGGTGAGATTGGGATAGATGTACTGGGGATAGTAGGAGGTTTCCAGGATCAGCGGCTCCCCGTCCACATTGCGGATGCGGGTGAAGCAATAGACGTGGGTGCCCTCCTGCAGGTCCATCCGCTGGCAGATGGCCCGGGTGGGGATCACCACGCCGAAATCCACCAGGGTGGACGACGGCGTCTTGCCCAGGGAGGAGACCTCCGTGGTGAAGGAGTAGCGCACGCCCCGGCGGTTGCTGTTGGGGTCGGCCACGAAGGTGCCCTTGCCCCGCTTGCGGACCACCAGGCCCTCGTCCTCCAGCTCGCCGATGGCCTGGCGGGCGGTGTTGCGGCTGATATCCAGCGCCCGGCACAGCTCCGCCTCCGACGGCAGCAGGTCCCCGATCTTCAGCGCGCCGGAGGAGATCTCCCGCTTGATGATGCCCACCAGCTGGGCGTACAGGGGAATGTTGCTGCTCAGGGACAGCCGGCTGTCCAGGATCGCGTTGTGTTCCATAAGATAAGACCTACCTTTTTCGGCACAGTGTTGTACTGCGTACATTCGGGATATTCTGATTGTACCATATACGTTTGGAAAAAGATAGTCCTATTTTACAATTTTGATACACAATTGCTACGAAACCCGTTAAATAATAAACGGAGTGCGGTTACTTTTTTTCCTCCATGGTCTTTTGCAGCCGGTTCAGCCGGCGGACGATCATGGCGGTGCAGATGATCACCACCACGCAGGCCACGAAGAACATGCCCATGACACTGTCGTGATAGCTGCAATAGCGCAGGGCCAGCCATGCGCCCACAAGCAGCAGAACATATCTCCATACAGCCTTGAATAGCTTCCCCCAGTCCAGATCAGGTGCGTTTCCCATGGCGGGCTCCTCCTTTTATGTTTCAGAATATTTCTTATTATACAGCACGATGCACAAAGAAGTAGTTACAAAACGGATACAAATCAAAAAAACAACCGTTAAATACAAATACCGGCAGGGAAGCCCCCACCGGTATTTGAGTGTTTCAAAAAAGTCAGTCGCCTTCCCGCATGCGGTAGCCCACGCCCACCTCGGTGAAGATGTACTGGGGCTGGCCGGGCGTCTCCTCGATCTTGCGGCGGATATTGGCCATGTTCACCCGCAGGATCTGGTTGTCGGCCTTGGCCTTGGGACCCCACAGCTCCCGGATGATGAAGTCATAGGTCAGCACCTTGCCGGCATATTTGCCCAGCAGGGCCACAATCTTGTATTCGTTCACCGTCAGCTTGGCGTTTTCGCCCCGGATCAGCACCTGATGTTTGTCATAGTCGATGGTCAGGTCCCCGGCGGTGAATTTGCCGGACTGGGCGATCTGGGAATTGGCCAGGGTGGTGCGGGTATGGCGGATGGCGGTGCGGATGCGGGCCAGCAGCTCGGAGGTGCCGAAGGGCTTCACCAGATAGTCGTCGGCGCCGTAATCCAGGGCGTCCACCTTGTCGTGCTCATGGTTCCGGGCGGACACCACCACCACCGGCAGGTTGGACCATTTGCGCACGGACTTGAGCACCTCCATGCCGTCCATATCCGGCAGGCCCAGGTCCAGAACAATCAGGTCCGGGCAGTGGGAGGCGATCATGGTCAGCGCTTCTTCACCGCTGCCCACGATGATGGTGTCATACCCATTGGCGTTGAGGACCATGGAGATGAAGTTGCTGATGCTCTGCTCATCCTCCACGATCAAAATCTTATCCTTGATCTTCATGTTCTTCCTCCTCCAGGGGTAGGTCCACGGTGAACCGGGCGCCGCCCCCCTTTTTGTTTTCTCCGTTTATTTTGCCGCGGTGGGCCGCCACCACGGTTTTGCACACGGACAGGCCAATGCCCATACTGCGGGTGCTGTCTCCCTGCTGGGCGCTCTGGGTGCCGTCGAACAGGTTGTGCAGCCGAAGCTCCGGAATGCCGCGGCCGTTGTCCTCCACGGTGAACCGGGCCCACCGACCGCGCTTTTCCAAGGACACCGTTACCTGGGTGGTGGTGACGCCGTGAACGGCGGCGTTTTCCAGAAGGTTCGTCAGCACCTGCTGGATCAGCAGCGGGTCCATGGGCACCAGAAAGAAGTCCTCCGGCAGGTCCACCCGCACGTCGATTTGAGGATAGCTTCGCCGGAATTTGCCCACAGCGCCCTCAATGACCTCCTCCGCTGCCTCTGGGGTCTTGGTGACCCGGGCGTCCTCTCCCGCGCCGATGCGGGTGATGGACAGGAGGTTCTCCACAATGTGGATGAGCCATTGGGCATCCTCGTTGGCGTTTTGCAGCAGCTCCCGCCGCTGCTGCGGTGTCAGGTCGGCATCCTGCTCCAGCAGGACGTTGGTGGCCCCCACAATGCCTGTCAGCGGGGTGCGGATATCGTGGGATACGGCCCGCAGAAGGTTGCTGTGGATCTTCTCCCGCTCCGCCTCCCGCTCCATCTCGCTGACCTTCTTGGCCCGGCTGGTAACGATACCGGTCGCCACGCAGATGGTCATCATCACCAGGAACGTCAGCGGAAAGCCCGCCAGCGTGAAGCTGACCTCCCAGAAGGGCGGGGTGAAGATATAGTCCACGCTGAGCACGGCGAACACCGCGATGGTCAGGCTGAAGAAAAACCCGTCCGTCAGCAGGGCCGTCAGAAACACGTCCAGCAGGAAGATCATGGACACATAGCTGGTGTCGTTGTTGGGGTCGAAGTTCCGCAGCACCAGACAGAACACCACCGAGATCAGGTACAGCGACACGGATACGATAAAATCCTTTCCGGAATAAGACAGCAGGTCCGTCCGGAACAGGCGGGTCCGCTTCAGCCACTCCCGGGGCCAGCGGATCTGAAAGTGCTTCAAGGTCAATTACCCCTCTCCCCTGGTTGATGACAGTATTGTATCATATATCCGCGTTAAGAAAACGCTAAAAACGCGTTAAGATGATAGATTTTTTTCAACAAAACTGTGAGGCCGCGATTTCAGGCGTTTTCCCCGGGCTTGTTCATAAGTTTTTCATTTGCATAGCCGGGGGCGGTGTGGTATACTATATAGGTATTTGTATATTCTGGTGCTTTGCACCTTTTTTATCAGCAGAAAGGAATCAAACTATGGGACTGATCCAGAAAATTTTCGGAACCTACAGCCAGCGGGAGCTGAAGTCCATTTATCCCATCGCCGACAAGATCGAGGCCCTGGAGGACGAATACCGCGCCCTCACCGACGAACAGCTTCAGGCCAAGACCCCGGAGTTCAAGCAGCGCCTGCAGCAGGGGGAGACCCTGGACGATATCCTGCCGGAGGCCTTTGCCGCCGTCCGGGAGGCGGCGGACCGGGTGCTGGGCCTGCGGCCCTACCGGGTGCAGCTCATCGGCGGCATTGTCCTGCATCAGGGCCGTATCGCCGAGATGAAGACCGGCGAAGGCAAGACCCTCGTCGCCATCCTCCCGGCCTACCTCAACGCATTGACCGGCAATGGCGTGCACATCGTCACGGTCAACGACTATCTGGCCAAGCGCGACTCGGAATGGATGGGCAAGGGATTCATAAGCGCATCATCAACTTTAGCACCGTGCACTTGCCGTAGCGCCGCGGGCATTTAAGCGAGAATGCGGTGGGTTATCCCGTCCGGCCGCTCTCCGGGGGGCATTACAACAAATGCTTCCCGGCGAATGCGCGACTGCGTCATTTGTACAAAAATTAAAAAATAGATGGCAAAACGAAACGCTTCGTTGCCAGCCAACTGTAAAAATTTTTCAGTTTTATTTGTCTTTGCGACACATACACTATTGGTGCAAACGCAAGTTTACGAAAAAGGAGTGTATTCGCAATGGCAAGCAACAAGAGTGTTGTGCCCGAGGCTAAGGAAGCCCTGAACCGTTTTAAGATGGAAGCTGCTTCTGAAGTGGGCGTAAATCTGAAGCAGGGCTACAACGGCGACCTGACTTCTAAGCAGGCCGGTTCCGTAGGCGGCCAGATGGTTAATGTAATGTGTCCTGTACGAACTGCGCAATTTCAGCGTACAAATTGGGTTAAAAACAACCAAATTCAGCCGATTACATACGAATTTTGCATAGCGGTTTAGGAAAAAACAACCCTCGTAAGCACTTATGTATCATAATCATATAATGATTGAGGCTTACGATAAAAACCCACTGTTTTCAAGCGTTTCAAGCGTTTTTCAATGAAAAGCCAATTCAATAAAGTATAAAATAATCGTCAAAATTTAAATAAGTGTCGTGTGTTCACAAAAAATGAGCCAAGAGGTATCCCCTCTCGGCTCATTTTTTAATCGAAATATTTATTATCTTCTTGAATTTTCAAAGAATGATGACAAGATTTCTTTTGCATAATTATATTGTCTTGTGATTTTTGGCACGATCTTAAAATTTACAAATTTATAAATCGCACATTATTTGAACAATTCAGCGGTACATATACCCAGCAGGGCAATTATCTATTACCTAATTTAACTTTACCGGCGGAAACAGAAACCGGTTATATCGGAGTGTGGGGACAACGCAGATTAAATTATTTAAAGCACCATAGCAAAGTTTTGTATTATAATCTGCTCACTTCCGGCAAACTCCGTTCCCTCCTTTCCGATACAGAGGAGCAAGCCCAACAACTCTTTTCTCGGCTGATCGTTTATTCTACTCTTCAGCTATGCCTTTTCCCACTTCGTCACAAACCATTCTAACAACGAAATTAGCATCATGTCTGCACTTGGAAATGATATACTCTTTTGTTTCATCAGTAATCCCGTCCATTTTATGAAGGTGTCGTATAATCAAGTTTTTGATATATACGCTATTAGAATCAACAAGATTCACCAACTGATGGTTTACGATACCGCAATTCTCCGGATTACGAGACATTGTAAGAAGAATGCGGGTGGCATTCCATCTGATATCTGTATATTCAGAATGGAGCCACTGTAAAACATTCTGAAGGATAATTGCCTCCACTCTGGACGGTAACATAACATTTTCTGAACTTTCCAAATATTCGACGATCAGATGAGTTACTGAGATTGTTGTTGAAACATCGCCCTGAATATACGGCATTAACTCAAGTACATTAGCATACACATCTTTGCCCATAGCGGTATACAATAACTGCAATCCGATTTTCAAGGAAACGCTGTCGATATTAGATGAAATAATCGAATTGTCGGCTACTTCAATGGTCTTCTGCTGCTCAAACAGTTTTTCATATACCCCTTGATTTCTTGTATAGTCTTCAGGATATTTTACTGCAATACAAATGAGAAGCGCTATTGCATCAAGTTTTGTTGAAATCCCTTCTTTGGAGATTAGAATTGTGTCCGATACTGCAGAGATGAGCATATCCATAGTTTCGGAATCAAACACAATATCACGCCCTAATAAAATAGATCTCACCGTAGCAATTTCGCGTATGCCATGCCCAAAATAAGTACCATTTTTTCCCTGCGTTTCGTTATTCTTCTTGATGCGTTCTACATATTCTCGAACAAAAATAGGCATGTCTCGCTTTTCATTCTCGGTGGTTTCCAATTTATATGTGCTCTCATAATACTTTGGAAAAGACTCAGCTATCTTCTTGTCCATTGTTACCGTCAGCTCAGTGTTTTGCTTTCTAAGAACACATAGAAAGCCCAGAGCATAATTAATTTGCTCTCGTTCTTTCTCGCTATCAAGCACGCTATTAATATGGCTTACTAAAGCTTGTGCGGATTCAATGGTCATCTTTCGAAGATCTAAACGATCAGCGATGAATTTGAACATATCCATATACCAGCGGCTATAGTGTTTTTCAATGAATTGACAGCATATTTCAACAAGTACATCTTGCGATATACGATAAGCTACCCCTGAAAGAGATTTGAATATGTTCTGACCAATAGCTATAACAGGATTATCACTACTTAGCCACGATTTAATCTCTTCGACTATTGCTTTTTGGTGATATTCAAAGCTTTTATCATCCAGGAAATATCCTACTGCACCAAATGCCAATAGCTGGCTACTTAACCTTTTATATTTTATCGGATGATTTAAGCAGAAATCCATAATTGACGCTGCTTCATTAGCGGTCAGTTTATTTAGGACATCAGGGTACGAATCTTGGATGCCCTTAATTTCCTTTTCCTTTCCGGCAAAAATCGCAAGTTTGTACAAGTTAAGTCTGAGATTCCAATCGTCATATTTACAACTCAAAAAAAACACAAAATCTCTTATTTTCTCATAGATAAGCAAAATATGCGTCAAAGAACCATTATACATAGATACAATAAGGGAGCTTGCAAGCATTTCGCCATATTGGTCTAAGTTGTTGCCTATAGTGACCGAATAAGGCGATTCTGTTTTCTTTTTATACAAACCCTCTATGTATTTTTCGTGCAATGATTCATGGATACGGTCAAGGATAGGATAATAGAGTTCTTCACTACTTTCCGTTAATTCCTTTTGTGCGGGTGTTTCGGAAAACTCGTTTCTTATAGTGCAACGAGTCCAGTGCTGGTTACGCAGATCTAACAGAATATCTTTTATGACCCATGTAGGTTGATTGGTTTCTTTTGCAAGATTTAACGCTGCTTCAAGATGCTCTACACACTTTTCGATATCTCCAGCAAAATATGCCTGAATTGCTTGCCAGCGAATCTGAACGACTTGATAATGTTCATTATCTTGCTGTGCTTTCAATGCATCCAAATACATCGCAGTATTGAAGTGTTTGATAGATTTACCTTCAAATAATATAGGGAGAAACTGGATGCCCCAATCATCAAATTCACTTGTTTTTTCCGCTTCATCTTGGTATCTGCCTCGGGGATATCCGAGTACAAATTTCAAAAAGTAATCTCTACATTTATCCACATTCTTTAATGTAGATTTAGGAATAGTAGGAAGCTGGTACTTTTCTGTACCAACAACGTCTACTGCTTGAAATTCATCATTTTCACCGGAGTTCAAATCTATTCTTCCCGTACAATAGTAGTGATATATAGCAACGATATCATCTATCAATGCCTGCGCTCCGTCTTGGCTTAATTCGCTAAAACTGTGAACGGTTTTACTTTTGGCAAAATGTGCTCCCATCAAGCTTTGTTCCAATGCAGTTTTTTCTTTTTGTGTTTCATCACAGAAATAGTACAAAGCCTTAATATTATGTTTTTTGGCAGTGTCGATTTCCGCCTGTACCCCAGGATTAATTCCGTCTTCATTATCTATTAAGAAAATGCAAATATCACTATCTTCCAATGCCCATGTGTAATGAGATCCAGCAGACAGTGTAGAGGCACCCTTACTCTCAAAAGTGTATACATCTGCTAATTGTGTGCCCTCAATAGCACTTTTTAAGTCAGCTCTTACTTTGTCGTATTTCTCTACACAACAAATCGAACTAATAAAAACTTTAATTTTTTGACCCGGGGATATCGGCAGAGAAGTAGAGTGCTCCTCTGCTTTAGTATATTCCCATGAAACTCCACCCACAGGTGTGCTTATACCCGTTAATCTTACTCCCATATTACTCCTTCAAAGCAAATACGCTTTTCTCTTATAGTTTCTCATCCTAAAACAATGTTGTTTAATCAATGCATTGTTCATTATGGTATGCTCCTTTTAAATTTCGTTATATGCTCTGTCAATCAGCGGTTTAGCTTTTTCAAAGTCTGCAGCGTTTTGCAAATGCAACTCCACAGCACCGCAACCCCAGTGACCAATATTTGTAACGTCTCTTGAAAATCCCGGTTCAAAGGTTACTGAAGTAACATCAATAGGGAGATTCAAAATCAATTTTTTCTTTAGTGCAACTACGGTTACAATGTTGCGGATTTTCTTGAAAGCAGCATAAAGCTTCAAATGTGTTTCGGAAACATCATCACCAAGACTAAGTATGTAGTTGGTCAGATCTTGATATAAAGTTTTTACAGATTCATCTGCTGCCTTTAACTGCTCGTCAAATGTTTTATCAGTGGATTTTGTCTTGGCGGTTTGAGTATCGGTATCATGAATAGCTGTTGCAACGTTTTCATTGATATGTTCAAACATCAACAGATCGCTGCCAAATTTCTTATATCTAATCAAACTGACATTTCTATTCATTTGCTTAATAGCGGATTCATCGTACTTGGTAAAATCACCAGCAATACAAACCACACGTGGCATGGTCCAGTCAATTTTATCCGCTTCCTTTAGACCGAGTTTTTCAATTACTAAAACTTTAAAACTATCCTTGTGGTCTAAAAGCCAGTTAAGATAAAACAAGCCTTGATTGATTACATTCTCTTTTATAGAACGTTTATATTCAAAAATAACCGGACAATGATTTTCATCAATACCGATGCTATCCATTCGACCGCCATCGGTTGTTTTATATTCAGAAGCAAGAAAAGTTACACCGAAAAAGGTTTCCATATTGTTTTCGATAACGGTTTGCAACTCTTTCTCAAGCGTTACATTGCCACTTTGATATTCTTTTACTTTGCCATTTATATTAAAAAGTTTTATGTCAGCCATTTTCTTTATCCTCCGATTATTTTTTCTTTTAATTCTTTAACATTTTCTGTTCTGTCAACATTATCCAAGAGTAGAAATGCAAGTAACATCATTTGATACAACTCGTTTGATATATTAATTGATGCAGATGCTATATCAAAAATACTTATTCTCATTTGTAACTCCTATGATTATGGTTAATGCTTTTTTATATAGCTTTATCAAATCAATACTTCCCACTTACCGTATCTCTTGCCACTTTCTCGGCGGATATAATTTTTATCCTGCAGGGATTTCATAATTCGCTTTATGGTTGCAATGGATTTTCCGGTTGCTTCTACAAGCTCTTGCTGTTTTATTGTGGGGTTCTTTGACACTAATTCTAAAACTGCAAGTTCTTCTAAAGTACAGTCTAAAGTATCAAATTGATACTTTAGAACTTTTGGGTTGATACTTTGGAAATTGTTTTCATCCACATAATCAATGTGCATATATCTGTTTTTCAGTTCATAATGCGTATCTAACAAAAGATTTGAAAAGAACATTTCCAAAAACTTCGTAGTGGAATGGACGCCTTTTTGCAGGTTATTATAATTAGCACGAACCAACACATTGCGAAAATACCAAGAATATTTTTCAAATGCGTCGTTGTTTACGCTAAAGCCGAATGTTTTCATATATTTTATCATAAATACGGCAGTCGCACGGGTGTTCCCCTCGCTGAACGGGTGAATTTGCCAAATATCCGAAGCAAATTTTGCCAAATGCTTTACAGCTTCATCTACAGCCAAACCTTCATAAGAAAACTGTTTTTCGGTTGCAAAGTCGTAATCTAAGGTTTCCTTAATACTGTTCCAATCTGCATAGGTAACAGTATCGCCGTTCAAAACCCACTCTTTCTTTGTAATGTTGTACTGCCTGACTTGTCCTGCGTGACCGAACACGCCCTCAAACAGTCTGCGATGAATCGAAAGCCACTCGGCAGGGGAAAACTGAAACGCTTTTTCTCCCAACAACTTTGCAATTCTTGCCGAAACAATGTCTGCTTCTTTGGTTTCATTTTCCGTTTCGGTGCGTACAGAACGCTGTTCATAGTAACTGTGAATACGCTTTTGAGCCTCGTCAATTGTAATTTTACCCTCAATATGCTCTTTGGCGGTGTCTAACAAATAGTCAGATGTATTCAGCCCGTCAACAGCCTGCAAGCCGATAGCTGTTTGCCACGCTTCACTTTTTTCGGCTTTGTCGGGTTCGCCTTGCTTTATATATTCTTCAAGTTCAAATTGCCAATTCTTATCTGGCATATTTGCACCTCTTTCTTATAATTCTTCAGCCTTAAAGGTTGTATAACCCTCATAGTAGTAACTGTGGTCGATACCTTTCATATAGACCTCACGGCTGTTTATTTCGTCGGTAAGCGCACCTTTTAGCAACACTTTAATCTCCACATCTTTAATCGGACTGCGTTCCATTGCGAGTAAGTAGTCCTCTTTACCTACCTTGCTCCAGTCTATAACTTTGCCGATTTCGGTTTTCAAGATATGATCAAGCCAAATGCGAGTGCTGCGACCGTTACCTTCACGGAATGGATGAACAATGTTCGTCTCAACATACTTTTCTACTATCTCATCAAAATTTGACTGCGGCATTTTGTCGATATTTTCAAGTGCCGATTGCACCTCCGAAATTAAAATGATTTTGAAATTATAAATATTGCGGCAACAACAAGCGCAATTACTACTAAAACAGCGATAAGACTTATTGCTGTTTTCGATGACTTTTTTGGATTTGTTACTTGCTGAGAATATGCGTATGTTTCGTGGTCTATCTTTGGTGTTTGCATCGGTTTTTTCGTTGGCTTGGGCGCAGTAGCTTTTGCGTATAAAGTAAGCGAATCGGTTTGATTCATTATGCGTGAATAAAAATCATCAAGCCATTCGGTATCACCTGACTCACACATATTCTGCTCGGTGCAATCCGGTTCGTGCGCTATTTGATTACGAATCCAACGGTAATGTTTCAGTTGTTTTAAGTCGTTGTCCCAACCTCTGACAATAAAAGAGCCACGAGGTGTATTGATCATTTCATCGATATAAGCGGATACTCCATATTGAGTTTCAAACATTTCTCCGCATATTTTATCAAGATGCTTGTAAGATTCAATAAAACTCATATATGCCTCCGAAATTTGATTATTTATCCGCTGCAATACCGGATTTCATCCAAGCGTCAATTTCGCTGACTTTGAATTTCCAAAGGCGTCCGATTTTTGCTGCGGGCATATTTCTTCTTTCTATCCAATCAAGTACGGTATCACGGCTGACGCCAAGATATTCGCATATTTCTTTCATTGAGTACCAACGCTCGATGTTAGAATCCATTAAATTTTCCTCGCTTTCAGATAGTTACAATTATACAAATTTAGTATATCACACAGAACGCTTAAAATCAATGATTATTGCGGATTTATAAGGGAAAAGCAAGAAAAAATCAAAACAAAACGGAGCTGTTACTCGAACGACTCCGTAAGGTTAATTATAGTTATTTGTTTTTCTTGATTCTATTCGGAAAACTACTCTCAAGCCACTCTTCAAACTTCAAAACTTAAATTTCTTCTCCTTTTGCTGATTCTGTATTTTTTATTTGTGATTTATACTCCGGATATTCGGTGATAAACCTATCAATCACGCTCGGCTCGTTCCAATAATGCATAGGGAAAACGGCGTTACAATCGACATGTTTCAAAAAATAAAGCATACCATCGGCATAATGTTCCTCCTGCCTTGGGTCAAGAGGAACGAATGCTGCATCAAAATGAGCACCCTTGATTTTATCAATCTCCGTATGGTACATAGAGGTCATGTGGCGGTTGTCGGCTTCCGTCTCACCCTCCCAATGCCAATCGTTCAAATCACCTGCGTGGTAAATTAAGCCCTCGCTTGTTTTGACGATAAAAGCAACACCGCTGTCGGTTGAAAGAAGCGTACTAACTTGTGTACCGTTGTCAAGAATATAGGTTTGATCGTGATAAGCCGTCGTAACTTTCACACCGGCGGGATACTTCTTTTTGCTGATATCTTTCGCCAAAACAGCCTGATAATTCATGCCTATATCATCAAGAATTTCAAAGATTTTCGGATTGAAATGGTCTTGATGAAAGTGACTGCAAAAGACGACAACTTCCTTGCTTTTGTCAAGCCTCGGCATCTCGCCTTTGTAATAATCAAAAACATAGTAGCAGTTCTCGGTTTCAACCAAAAATCCGCTGTGATTAATGTATGTTATTTTCATAATCCACCTCTGCATATTTGGGATTTTGAGCAACCGTTAAATTTCTTCAATTCCCAAGATTTTCAAATATTCATAAGTTCCATTGTAATACTCCGGCAGACGTGTGCTGTCCTCCCAAAAGCCGGTAGATGTTTTATTGCCATTACCAAACGGTACGCAAATCACCATACCCGACCTTGCACGAGTTAGTAAAACGCGATAAGCATTGAGCATATATTTTTGCAATTCTTTTTTATTTTCACTATCTGCTGCGATTTGCTCATTCCATTTTGAATGGCCGTTGAATTTGTAAAAATGCCACTCTCCATTTTCATATCGCATATCGGCATCCCAAAGCAAACACGTATAATCTAATTCCAATCCTTGCACTTGAATTTCCGTTGCGGCATCCTCAAGATAATTTGACGATCTGGTATCCACCTTATCATCCAAAAACCAATGAACTGCATTTTCATCGCCGGAAGGCAATATATGAATTCCGAGTGGCTTGAAACGAGCAGACTCTTTTGTCACTAACACGCCCGTTCGCTCGCTACCTCTAACTTTTTGATGCAACCAGCTTTTAGCTTTTTGAATATCTCGTGTTAAAACAATCGGATATTTATCTTTGATTTCTTGATACAATTCTGCTGCATTATCTTCAAAACTCAACAAGGAATGAACAAAGGCGGACAATTTTTCTGCCCTAAAAGATCTTAAAGATACACCAAGATGCAAATCATCTGAATATGTAACATTATTATTCTTCTCTAAAAGTTCGTTTACTTTGCCTTCTGCATATTCAGCTTCAGTCAATTTTGGTGAAATATACACCTTCCAATCAGGGAAAGTATGATTTAAGGCGTTAATCCATTCCGAGATGCCGGCTTCACCGGTGTTTATTTCTTGACCACCGCCAACTAAACAAACGATGGTTGCCCAATCCTCTCTTTGATCTAATGACCAAATCAAAAATTCCGCTTCTGACATTGGGAAATTAGGCACTTTTAATTTGTTGCCATAAGTACCGCCTCGTTTGAGGTAATCTGCTAACCTTTTATGTGTCCACGAGCGTTGTGCCTCGTCAAATATTGCAACATGCTCCACTTCGCCAAAGCCGGATTTTTCTAGCTTAATTGCTTTTTCAGGATCAATTTCCAACATACCGTTTTCAACGGGATTTTTTATTTTAGCAAGCATATTGTCACGGTATCTATGAATCATTTGGATAGATTTGCTAACTTCTCTTTCAGAGTCCGTAATCTTCTTTTTCTTGCCCGCAGCTTTGCATTTTTTCTGATTATCCAGCGCAAGGGCTTTCGTTAAAACTGCTACCAAAGGCCCGTTACCGGAAAGGTACACTGCACCTTCGTCTTCAACAGGAACATCTTGTCCTTGATAAGTTTGTTTAATTGCAACATCAAGTCCAACAAGTGTTTTACCTGCTCCCGGAACACCGGTTACAAAGCAAATACTCTTTTCTCCGTTTGTTTTACTATCGTTTATTACCTTGAGAATATATGATATTGTTCTGTCAGTTGAAACTTTATCCGCCTCATGCCTTGTTATATTTTCGACGGAATGATTTTCATACAGAGACCTTGCTGCTTCAATGATTGTCGGCGTTGGTGCATAAGGACTTATAATCCAATTATCATCAACTTTTGACTCGTTTGGATAACGGAAAAGTATTTTAGAAAGCACTTCTAATAATCCGGTTTTGCCTGTAACTAACGGATTGACAACCTTATCATCGTAAATAGACATTTGAATTATATCTGTATGATTTTTATACTCTGTTGCAATCAATACAGGAACTATAATTTTATCTTCGCTTAGCTTATGAAAATTTTTCAAATCAAGAGTATAATCAAGCACTTGGTCAATATCATTTTCAAGAATATTTTTCTCGCCATTCTTAAATTCCAAACAAAAAATTATTCCGTTTAAGAGAAGAACAACATCAACCCTCTTGCCTAATCGTGGTATGTCATATTCAAATATAATTTGACCGTCATAATTTTCTAATTGAGAAATTACGTTTTGCATAATAGTAATTTCATTCTTCCACGCTTCAATCGTTGTGGTCAAAGCGTTACCGTGATAGCGGTCACACAATTCACCTAATATTGCATTTGCGTCTTCATTTATAAATTTATCAAAAGTATTATTATATAAGCATCGTGGATTGTTATTCATACTTCTTCCTCGATTCCTTAGTCATATCTTAATGTGATTATTATATCATAATTCTATATCATAAACAACGTTACAAACGACAAGCGAGTAAATTTTAGTACTAACTCAAATATTTTTTCTCAAAACACATCAACAAAACTTGAATTTTTTCTACATATAGTAAATCGTTGTCAAAATAGATGCGAATGTTTTAACCTATTATAATAATAAACCAAAACTTACCTTTAACTACAATTAACTTATTGCAACTTATGCTTTACCAAAAATATAAAATATGTTATATTTTATATGAGGTGATGAATTATGAGAAATACAATTAAAAAAATTGTAGTAGAAGAATTCTCAAAATTAACCAACACTATTGAAAGTGACTTCAAAAGCAATTACAGACGCAAAGTTAATAACTTTCTCCTTAGCCAAATGGATGAAAATATCACAGCTAGTATGGTTTTTGTAAGTAGTTTCGAATCTAAAAGTGGATTTGCCATAGAAACTTGTGCTAAAAGAATTGCTCGACTAAAATTTGGTGAAGAAAATGTTCCTGCAATTGTAAACCCAAGAAACCTTGAGCATCATATACCAACACCAGTTAATGGTCAAATTATTGTTACTGATGTAGATACGCATAATGGAAATTTAAGAGGTAAAATTTCAGCTTTTAGAGCAAATAATGTTGCTTCGGGAAGAGGAAAAAACAGGCTTGAAAGTGGTGTAACACAAAAAAGCATTAAAGAGAATCTGCTTCCTTTAGCTACAGAATTTAAAACCAAAGCCATATATACAAAACCTGTAGATTTGGCTTTCTTCGATGGTGAGAATTGGAATGTATTAGAATTAAAAGCAGGTGGCGATCTTGACAGTTCAAACGCACCGTCAAATGTTGAAAAACTTTTAACCATTTATGTTGATATGGGTATTGAAAATTGCAAAGCGTATTTTGGAACTCTTTACAATAAAGACGGAGAAGGAAACACTTGGAAAGGTGCTGTTAAAAAGCATATGGCTTTTCCAGAAATGTTTTTGATTGGCAAAACTTTTTGGTCAAAAATACTACCCGATGGCATTTCATTTGAAGATTTTGAACAGATTTACAAGGAAGCTTTGGAAGAAATTGATTTGAATCGCAGAATAAAACTAATGATAGAGGATTGTATTTCATAAATCATGGCTGAATTTAAAATAGAAAAAATTAAATCAAAAAAGTATACACTTATACAGGGTGATTGTTTAGGTTACCTAGATAAAATTCCTGACAACAGCATAGATTTAATACTTACCGATCCGCCATATAACATTGCTCAATATTCAACTGGAAATATTAATCTTCCAGGGCGTAGTGCTTTAAACAATGATTTAGGCGAATGGGATTTAACTACTATTGAACCTTCAGATCTCATTAAGGATTTCAAAAGGATATTAAAACCGGATGGAAACATCTTTATTTTCACTAGTTACAACCTAATAGGGAAATGGCATGAAGTATTCGATAACGAATTTGATACTTTTCAATTTTTTATTTGGCATAAAACTAATCCAGCTCCAAAAATCTATAAAAACGGATTTTTGAACAGTTGCGAAATGATTATATGTATGTGGAACAAGGGACACAAATGGAATTTTGGAAAACAGAACGAAATGCATAATTTTTTTGAAAGTCCTATATGTATGCGACCTGAAAGATTATCAAACCCAAAACATCCGGCACAAAAGCCAGTAAAGTTACTGGAACACATACTAAAAATAGCCTCAAATGAAGGCGATGTAATTTTTGACCCTTTTATGGGTGTTGGTTCCACAGGAGTTGCAGCATTAAAAAGCAACAGAAAGTTTATTGGTTGTGAAATAGAAAAAGAATATTTTGATGCATCAGCAAAAAGAATAGAGGAAATACAAAATGAAAAGAGCTGAAAAGGAACAAATATTCTGTGATATGCAAGAACTTGGCTTAGCGGCATTATCACATGTAAACAGAATGGATGACACCGATAAATGGGATGAATTATCGGTTTTACTTGTGGCACATGCAACTGAAATTTTATTCAAGGCTAAAATAGCCCAAGAACATCCCCTTTTAATATTTGAAAAATTTCCAAAAGCTACCGATTACGAAATATCCGCTGAAGATCTTTTTTTAAACGGACATACTATTGAATGGAATTCTTTGCCAAACATGCTTTGGGCGACTGTCGATTGTAAATTAAACAAAAAACAAAAAGAAATGTTTGTCAATTTCGGAAACTTAAGAAATGGAATACAACATTTTGGAGCTGTACCCAAAAGCAAAAACCATGAAGGTTTAGCTTATATGGAAGCGATAAAATTCATTTATACAGTTTTAGATCCTTTGCTTTACAAATGGTGGAAAATATGCGTTATTGATTATTCACAAGATTATAATGAAGAATTATCACCAGAAGAAAATACTAAATATTGGAATTACATAAAAAACTATATTATAAATTATGAATTGGATTTTCATATATCAAAAAGATTGAAAGACAATGCAGATTTATGGTGGAATAAAGAAAAAACAGAAACCAGTATAGAGTACCAAAATAAAATACAAAAAAAGATCGATAAATAACAAATCTCCCAGTATCAAACTGGGAGATTTGTTATTATAAGATGCTCAACATCTCTATTATTTCTACTTCTAACATTATAAGTATACTGCTTATCGAAACTCAAAATATTAAAATCCTTATCATATAAGCTACTAATAAAATCCGTATTTTTGATAACTAAAATAAATTTTGCTAATGTCTTTTTCAAGGAATACGCTAGTCTTTCTTGATCATTTTTAGTAAAATCTTTTCCTTCGTAGTCTGAAAAATCAGTATCATATGGTGGATCTAAAAACACAAAGTCTTTTTCAGTGAGTTTAATATCTTTAAAGAAATTTTCAAAATCCGAACAATGAATATCCGTATTAGAAAACAACGTATCAATTTCTCTATTAAACATATTATCAATTTTAGACTTCATATTTTTCTTGTTATATGACATTCCGCCATATGGTATATTAAATTCTCCTTTAGAATTATATCTAAACATTGAACCATAACAATACTCTCTAATAAAATAAAAGTTAGCAGCTTGATATTGTGCAGACTGGTCTTTTAGCCTTCCTAAATTAATATCATTGAAAATCTTACGGAAATACATATAGTAGCCACTGGTAAAACCGGTAATAAGATTTTCTTTAAGATCTTGATCAGAAAATGGTTTTTTATCATAATTTGCTAGTGTTCTAACAAATTTATCATGTGCATTTTTTAATAATAAATCATCAAATTGATTTTTGTCTAACAAAAGTTTTTCACTAAAACCAGAATTTATATCATCCGATAAACTAAAAATAAAGTCTTCTAATATTGAATCAATTTCACCTGCATGTACTATTTGATTTCTTAGTTTTAAAAATAAATCCACCAAATAATCGTCTTGTTTGCTACAAACATTAACTAAATTATTAAAGCTATTGTTATAACAAACAAGCAAATCATACAATTGCTTATCTTGATTTTTTATCAGTTGGTAATATTGAATTAAAGATTGAGAAATATCATTAATTGCTGCACTTCTAGGAGATAAATTGAAGAATAATGCACCACCACCAAAGAATGGTTCAACATATCTATCATAACTAGGAATGTATGGCTTAATTTTTTCTATTTCTCTAGATTTACCCCCTGGCCATTTTATAATTGGATTCACATTATCACCTCCACATTACAACAACAGTATAACATAAAGCATTCTTCATTAAAAGATGCTTAATGCACGAAATTCTAAAACATTTTAAAAAATTATAATTAAATATGAACAGCCATTCCCATGAAAAACAAAGCAGACAAGCTTTAATTACATTAAACTCATAGAATTATTTCTTTTTAAACCTTGCAGATAATGGCTTAATATCTGGCTTTTCGTGTTTTATATTATTTGTACCATTAGTTTTGTTTCCATACTTGGATAATGCCAAAAGTTGTTTATCAAAATTTTCTTTATAATCATTTTGGTAATCAATTAATTTTTTAAAATCAACTGTTCCTAGAACAATATGGTCATTTTCACCGCCCTTAATTTTAAAAACATCTTTACTATCTCTATCGTACGGGGCAGTTACTCTAGAATCACCATAATACGAAGTGTTTGCTTGAACAATTAATGTGTGCAAATCCCTTGTCGCCGAATCAATAATATTTGAAAAATATGTAGTATCAGGATTAAATACAGATGCGGTAATAATATCTGCTCTACCTTTCAAAAATGCTCTTGCCATAATATCTGTAAGTTCAAAGCAAACCAAAGGAGCAATTCTCATATTTTTCCATTCAAAAATCTGATATTCTGCGATTGCCCTATTTCTACACCTTTTATCTATTTTTGCAAACTCTTTAAATTCAATTGGTGAATAATCGTTTTTTTCTCTAATATGCACATAAGTATTCTTGTATCGGTGATTTCCTGCTTCGAACGGAAGAATTGTTGCAATATAATTATGAATTTCTTTTTTTACATCGCAAATATATTGAAGTCCTGTCACCACTGCAATTTGTGTTTTCTTAGAAAAACGAATTAAATCTTGTATCCAATAAATAGGAAAGCATAATTCTGGCAAAACTAAAATCATCGGAATCTTCCCTTTTTTGTCACTACCAATAAAACAATCTTTTAATATATTAGAAAAAATCTCTTTATCATTTAATGTTATGTTCTTCCATCTATGATAGCCTTGCATACACTTTTTACTGCTAATTCCCACACTACCAACTGCAATATTTATATATTCAGGTACATTTGTTTCCGTATTGTCATTATGTATATGTACTTTCTTCACCAAATAATCTTCAAATGATAATATTCTGCTCTGGTCAATCTGAAACGGATTATATGTAATATGGTTTATTTTTTTAAATTTATCTACAATGTTTTCCTTAACATAATCAAAAGAGGTTATCCCATTATTAGATTTATTATAATGATAAAACATTAGTAACAATAATTCATCATAATGAATAAACCTAGGAGACCATTTGAATTTAAATGAAGTTTCTATTTTGGGATAATTTCCTATATCACTCAAACCCATTCTTATATATGAAACGTCTTTGTTATAATCAAGATAATTTACTAATGGAAAAGCCACCAAATTATTATTAAACATATTTGCTGAAACATATTTTTTAATTTTAGGCAAATGTGAATTTAAATATTTCTTTGCAATTAATACATCCAAACTTAAAGATATATGTAAACAAATATTTAAATGAGCCCTAAGCGTATCCTTAACTCTTTTACTTATACTGCGTACGTTTTTATATATTTTACTATCTAAAGACTTATAATTTAGACTTTTGATTTCATCTTTAGCTTTTGCATAAAATGCTTTAAGCTGTTTTATCCTTTGAGTTATAACTAAAAAGTTCATATAATTTAACCAATTAGAATAGAACTCTATACACTGACTACCGGTAAAAAAAGCCTCAATTTGTTTGATTTGCTCTGATAAATCATCTTCTGCGTCATTAATATTAATGTGAGAATATTTACTTACAAGGGAAGAAAAAAATCTTCCAATATTAAACGAATCGACTTCAATGATACCAATATCTCTAATCTTTGATTCTTTATTAAAATTATCTATATTATATGCTACCTCATCAAATTTCAATAAACTCAAATTATTATCTGGAAGTGGATCTGCTTGACTGGGTATTAACTTAATTGTATCATTATATATATCTATAATTGCCTTTGATTCCGTGTGATCTACATATAAAACCTTAATTTTATTTGATTGTATCCTTAAGTTTGGCTTATGTTTGTATATGTACCCTTCTTTATCAGGAATTAATATGCCTGTATTAACCAAAACAGATTCAATTATAGAATCTGTCGTTTCTTTATCATAATCATCAATTGATTTTTGAGCTACAATTAATATATCATCAACATACCTACCATAATACGTTATATCTTCAAGTTCATTAATATAGTTATCTATTTCAGAAAAATATATGTTTGCTAATAACATAGAACTAAATAGACCAATTGGTAGAGGGTATTGTCTATTCTTAAATTCAGGTAAATCCTTTCTATATGGTGATATAACCTGCAAATAACATTCATATATCTTTCTGATTATTCTTGTAAGTGGCTTTATTTCTTCCAAAATTTTACTATTATTAAAATAGTCCTTTAGTTTATCAAATTTAAATACTACTGAATAAAAATATGATTTTATATCCAGCGAAATCAAAACAGAATCTTTTTTTAAGTTGTAATTCCTTTCTAAATTTGCAAATGCATTATTTCTCCAAGAAGTATACTTTTCAAAGTACCTATTAAAAAGAATTCTGCTATCGAAATTAGTTTCATCATTTAAAAACAATGAGGATTCATTAATTGTATTTCCATAAACACTATACGACAGTATGTTTTCTTCATAATTAATTCTTGCTAAAAAAACAGTCCACAATGTATCTAATATATATAATTCAATAGGTGCATTAATAAAAAAATTAACTGTCTTAATTTTTTTATTTTTAGGAATAATGTTAGATACTATTTTTGATTCTTTTAAATCATCGCTTTCAAATTTCTTAGGTAAAACATAAAAATCAATTCGATTTAATAAACCATCAATATATATTTTTGACTTATTTGAAAAAGGGTGACACAAACAAAAAGAAAGCATTGAAAATGTTTCATCCATTTTTCCTTCATCACTCTCAAAATTAGCAATTTTTTTACGCATCAAGATAAAATTTTTATTATAGTAATAATAACTTTTCAATTTTCTGTATGAACCCTCAAGCATGATTTTTGTTTTAATTTCACTTTCAAACATAACGCAGTCCTCATATGTTTATATTTATTACCCAAATTATAACACAATACAATCGAGTCAATCAACAACTCTTTAAGAAAACAAACCTAATTATAAATATAAAGTTCAAATATATTTCACATTATTTTTAGGAATTGTTTTTGGAGTAATAGGAGATTATAACTTTATTTTCTTGTTACCATTATCAGGGATAGTCTATAAATATATAGGTAAAAATTCAGTATTTGGAATTT
>OHBM01000814.1_pt1 | contig 24514 bp, 19 predicted proteins | sample 1577251 | NCBI WGS metagenome assembly OHBM01 (sample SAMEA3541557, study PRJEB24748) | human gut metagenome | biome: human gut; feature: human-associated habitat; material: faeces | place: China | collected 2012 | reverse complement strand
CCACGCCGCAGTGGTCTGCGACGGCATGGGCGGTACCAACGGAGGCCGGGCAAATGCCCGTTGCTCCCGAGAAGCAGATTAGTTGGTTCTATTTGATGCAACACTATAACAAAGAAAATGCTGAGGCGTATAAAGCACAAAAAGCGGCGAAAAAGGCTGCTGGCAAAGCGTCAGTACCCGCTCAAGCAAAAGCTCAACCGAAGCAGCCAGTTGTCAATCCGGGTTTTGCAGTTCCTAGTCAGAATGGCAATGCAGGCTTTGCTATTCCTGGACAGACTCCTTCCGTAACCCAGACTAATCCTCAGCCTGTAGCACAGTCGACTACCCCACCCGTAGCCCAAAAGTCTGCAATGCAACCTCAACAGCCCACATATGTTCCGAGACAGACTCCGCAGGGGCAGGCAGCTAACTTTGGTGAGACAACCGTACTTGGCGGTGGTGCAATTGGAGAAACGACAGTTTTAACTGCGGCACAAAATCCAAATAAGATGATTGCACCACATCTTATCCGCAAGAAAAATAACGAAAAGATATCTTTAAACAAACCCGTTTTTCGCGTAGGCAAGGAAAGAAGCTATGTTGACTACTTTATTGGCGATAACACTGCTATTAGTCGTAGCCATGCTAATTTCATCACGCGCGAAGGTGAATACTTTGTTGTAGATACGAACTCCACGAATCATACCTTTGTAAATGGCGCCATGATTCAAAGCAATGTCGAAACAGCAATCACTCATGGCGATACAATTCGCTTGGCAAATGAGGATTTTGAATTTAGACTTTATTGATTTTGAGGTAGCCTAATGACCCTTTGGATAATCGTAGTAAATTTAATATTACTTGCTTCTGTAGCGGGAACAATTCCTGTTTGGATTCAACTCGCAGAGATTAGCAAAGAATTGGCACTAATATTTGGCCTTGCAGTTCTTATTATTGCAATGTTCACATCCTTGCTTATAGTAAGGAAAGCTACGATGACAAAGAAAAAATGCTATCTACTATATGTGCTTATACCAGTTGCCGTCTTTTTGAGCATCATTATTTTTCGAGAGGCCATTATTAGCTTCCTTTTTAATGTATTGATGCCAATTGGTCCAGGCGGAATGATTACAACGCCTGAGCTGATAAAATAAATGAGAGGAACTCTGTATGCCGCTTGCGTTTATACCTTTAATTTTCAATTTTGTGACTGGCTTTGCGGTTTGGTACAGTGAAATCAATGTGAAGGTGAAGGTTATCCTGACCATTGCACTTGTCGTGAAGTATGCCTGTTACTTTTATTCAGCACTTATCGTGGATAACAAAATTGCAAAAAGAATGGGACTTATAGTTTGTGCGCTTCTAAATGTTGGCATGATTGCTATAGCGGTGATTCTTTCGGCATGGATAGTACTTATCAACTGTTCAATCATACTTGCTCTCCTTATTGTATGGTCGCACGCAGTTGCATTAGACTTTATAAGAAAGGGCGGTAAAAAAGATTGAATTTTATAGTAGCAGCTACAACCGATATCGGTCTAACAAAAAGCACGAATCAGGATAGTTATAATGTCCGTGTCTTCAGCACTAAGCAGGGCAAAATTGTCCTTGCAGTCTTGTGTGATGGCATGGGTGGCCTTTCTAAAGGCGAAGTAGCAAGTGCATCCCTTGTAAATGCTTTTTCTAAATGGGCAGATAGTAAGCTCCCTGCTTTATGTGAGGCAGAAATCACAGATGCAGCGATTCGAGCTGATTGGGTTGGAATAGCAACCGAATACAATGAAAAGATAAAAGCCTATGCTGCATCATGCGGAACGAATATGGGTACCACGATTACCGTTCTTATGCTTACATCGAGCAGGTACTACATAATGAATGTCGGTGACACACGAGCATATGAAATAGGTGATACTGTAACTGTTTTGACTAAAGATCAAACGGTGGTTGCGCGGGAAGTTGAGCTCGGCCATTTGACACCGGAGGAGGCCGAAAAGGACTCCAGAAGAAGTGTCCTCCTTCAGTGCATCGGAGCTTCTGATGAAGTATATCCGGATATGTTCTTCGGAGATACTAAGCTGAATGCTGTGTATATGCTATGCAGCGATGGTTTCAGGCATGAGATTACAGAAAACGAGATTTACCAATATCTCAACCCTAATGTTATGGTTGATGCTGATGGCATGAAACGAAATATGGATTCTCTTATCGACTTGAATAAGCAAAGGCAAGAAAGAGATAACATTTCGGCCGTTTCGATAAGAACATTTTGATTGAGTCGGAGGAGAAAGCATGCTTGAAATAGGATCGCTTGTCGATGGCAAGTATAAAATACTAAGCGAAATAGGTCATGGCGGTATGAGTGTCGTTTACATGGCCATTAATGAAAAAGCCAATAAAACCTGGGCAGTCAAGGAAGTTCGTAAAGACGGCAAGATGGACTTCAATACTGTTAGACAGGGCTTGATGGCCGAAATTGAAACACTCAAAAAATTAAAGCATCCGAATCTGCCGAGCATCATTGATGTTATTGAGGATGACGATAGCTTTATTATTGTTATGGATTATATTGAGGGCCGCTCCCTCGATAAAATCATAGAGGAAAACGGTGCGCAGCCGGAAGCGTATGTTGTTGAATGGGCCAAACAGTTATGTGATGTATTTGGCTATCTCCATTCAAGAACGCCACCGATCATCTACAGAGACATGAAACCGGCGAATGTCATGCTGAAGCCGGACGGTAACATTATGGTTATCGATTTCGGAACGGCAAAAAACTACGAAATTGATTTGGGCGAAACAACCGGCATTGGCACTATCGGTTATGCGGCGCCAGAACAATATATTGGAAGCGGCTTGGGCCGTACAGATGCAAGGACGGATATCTATTGCTTAGGTATTACGATGTATCACCTTCTTACAAATATAGATCCCTGTAAGAATCTGATAAGCGATAAGTCCATAAGAGCTGTAAACCCTGCCCTTTCTCACGGATTAGATGCAATTATCCAAAAATGTACGCAATATCAGCCGGCCGATAGGTATCAGTCATGTGCTGAGTTGATGTATGACCTAGAAAACTATGAAATCCTGGAGCCTCTTTATAAGAAGAAACAAAAGCGCAAACTGGGTGTATTCTTCTTGACAATCCTGATGGCAGCTATTTTTGCGGCTTCTGGGCTTGTGACGAATTACATGGCCGCTCAAAAAGCAACAAATACATATGAGACGAAATTATATGACGCATCGAAATCCGTAAATTATGACGAGAAGCTTGAACTCTATAAGGAGTGCATTGCGATTCCAAACAAGGCTGGCGAGAAGGATGCCTATCTGGGTTTAATACAGGCATTCAAAGATAACGATGATGTATTTACCCAGTCTGAGGCCAACCTGCTTACCAAGTATATCAAAAACAATAAAGCAGCGCTCCAAAGCAATCCGGACAATTATACTGAAATATGCTTTGAGACCGGCAAATTGTACTGGTACTACTATCAAGGCGAAAACACCTCGTCTGCCTCAGATGAATTCACCGGGGCAATATACGCTGTTGAATGGTTCAGCGATGTTCCCGAGGGATATAAGGATTACGGAATGGCATCCGCATATGCAAATATCGGCTCATTTTATCGTAATATAGCAAGATATGTTGTTGAAGCCAGTGATAAGGGACAATACAAACCGTTTTTTGAGAATATGCAGAAGCTTCTTAATTCGGTTGCCCTTAATGAGAATGAGAGCGAAATTGTTAGACTTGAGTTGCTCGAAATGTCTCGAAGCGCTCTCCAACAATATGCAACCAAATTTAAGGGCGATGGCATTACTCAGAAACAAATGCAGGATATGTACACGACGATCTCGGACACTGTAAATTCGATCGCAACATCGGCCGACAAGACTGAGGAGAAAAAGAACAATACGATCTCCCTGCTGGATGACACAAAGAATGCAATTGAAACAGCATTTGGAACAAGCAAAGGAGGTAACGAATAATGAGCGTTGAGTTATTACAAACTTTATCATTGGCATTATATATCGTTGCCGGAGTGCTGTTCTTAGTTGGAATCGTATTGTTCTTCCTTTTGGATGTGCCGAAACTATACGGGGATGTATCCGGACGAACGGCTAAGAAAGCAATCGAGGCAATTCGTCAGCAGAATGAGTCTACCGGGAACAAAGCTTATAAACCGAGCGCAGTTAATGCAGAACGCGGTAAACTTACTGATAAAATAACCCAGTCTGGCAGATTACAGTCACAGACATCAGGATTGCCGGTTAGTGTTGGAACAGAAAAATTGGATACTTCCACACTGATGCCGCAGTCCAACGAAACAACGGTTCTGGCTGAAGCTGCTAACGAAACGACAGTTTTAGAACAGTCTGCAGGAGAAACCACTGTACTTACAGGAACCATTTCCCTTGCTGGAGAAACCACTGTCCTGGTGAACAATGAAGCACCTTCGAGCGGCACCGTTGCGGATCCGACGAAATTCACAGTTGATGTTGAGATGTCCTTTACCGGAAGCTCAGAAATAATTGAGTAGAAGGTGATAAGATGAGCAGACCTGCTTTTTTAAAAGCGCAAATTAATTTTTATTTCTCAATATCAATTCTGTTGGCGTCAATTCCAGCGGTATTGATATTATGTATACCCTTGGTTAGTCTTGAGAGCACCGGCGCTCAAAAGATCGGGGCGTACATAATGGCAGCGGTCTTTTGGCTGTGTATCTTACTTGAACTGTGGATGATCCGAATGTGCAGTTCCGAACGAAGATGGCTTGAACAACGAAAGGTACGAAGCAGATCATTGGCAAAGTCAAATCCGGGCGTGGTTTCCTTTTTGAAAACTCGCGAGGGTATGATTGCAGATATAGTGATGTTTGCTTCTTTAATCGCAGTTATGGTCATTACATGGACGCAGGTAAAATCACAATGGTTGGTTTTGAGCTGTGTATCAGTACTATATCTTTCCTTCAATATGCATTGCCTGTTGAACGGAAAGAATTATAGATATATCAAACTACTTAGCAACTACAAAAAGGAGCATGAACGAGATGAGTAGAACAAGAGTAAAACCTACCGATCGGTTCCTGGCAATCTTGCTGTCTGTTTTGATGGTATTAGCTATGGTCCCGGTCACGACGTTGCATACTTTTGCTGCAACACAAGACTTTCCTGACTCATATACGGTTACTGTTACCGATGGCAAGAACGCCATTGAAGGTGCACAGGTAGCAATTGAGTCCAGCGAAACAGGAGCAGAGCTGAACCTGAAGAGCACGACGAATGCAAACGGTGTTGCCGCATTTGATGTAACAGCATTAGAAACGGCGTTCAGTGGATATGACGGCTCGACGATTCCTGTCGTGATTACTGTGCAGAAAGATGGTTATGAGCAGAAAACTCAGAATGAGACAATTGCCTCTGATAACCTCACTGCCAATGTTGATGTAACCATTAGCACTGTTGCATCCCAGCAGGTATCAATCTCCGTTTCGGTTATCGGAGATGCAACCGTGGAAGTAAACGGCGTTGAGCAGAATATGGCAACGGTGGACGCCGGCACAAAGGTACCCGTAAAGATCACGCCTGCCGCCGGTTCCTATATCAAAGCATTGACTGTTGGCGGTAAGGATGTTCCGGTTGCCAAGGGTGAGGCATACGAAGACACAATTACCGTCAATGCCGATATTGCAATCGCCGCGACCGTAGTGAAGGAATTCACTATCACGGCCCCCGCCGTTGAAGGCGGTACGATTACCCTGAATGGTTCGACTGTTGATTCTCTTGTTGTAGATGAAAACACCAAGGTTACTGTTAGTGTTGCTGCTGCCGAGGGCTATCAGATCTCTTCTGTTGCAATCGGAGGAGCTTCTCAGGTGATCGAAAACGATAAAACTTTCAGCAAAGAAATCACGGTTACCTCCGATGTTGAAGTTGCTGTTGCCTTTGCCAAGGTCTATACCATTACTATTACTCACAACGAAAACGGTACTGTTGTGACTGATCCGACTACCGCGGGCGGCTCTGTAACTGTTGTTAAGGGTAGCACCGTTAAGATTACCGCAGATCCAGATGAAAACTACCGTATTTCGGAGGTCAAAATCAACGGTGTTGTTGATACATCTATCACTGGTGCAAACTATGGTGCAGACGATAAGTATGTCAAAGAACTCACCGCAGATAAGGACTATACAATTGTCATTACCTTCGCTCCCAATAGATATAATGTGACCGTTGAAGATACTAAAAATGGTTCCGTAAGCGTCGAGTCTAACCTTGTAGATTACAATGGTTCTACAAAGGTCACTTTGATGCCTGACGCCGGCTATACTATTGAGTCCGTTAAGGTTAACGGTGTAGATACCGAAGTTATTACTCCCGATGATACTACTGCCTATTTTGAGATCGACGGTATCATCGAAGATAAGCATATTGTAGTTGTTTTTAAGAAGTCCAGCACCGCCAGCATGACTGATGTTTCTTTCAATACCGGTGATGCACTGAGAGCCAATTTGGACGGAACACTTTATGTGTTTGCAAAGGACGCTACCGTAACTTTTACAACAACCAAAAGTGGTATTAGAATATACAATACAAAAGGAAAACTGGTTGGCGGCGGAAGGAACAAAGCCTCTGTTGCAATCTCCAAAACAAACGCCATTGGCGAAATAAGTCTTTATTACAAGGCCGACGGTGACTGGGTGAAGAGCTGGCATGATGTCCCGGTCATTAACAAAAACAATCCTTTGAATATTGTGATTGATGTTGATGCCACCAGTACCGCAATAACTCCTGCAGCTCCTAATGCACACGGCTATTATAATTCCGATGTGTCCGTTGCTATTTCTACCGAAGATAAGGGTAACTATTCCGGTATTGCTTCTGTAGAGTATTGGATCACGAATGGTAGCGAAGAAACCAAGCGTGAAACTCTTTATACCTACAAAGATGGCGAAGCTATTGAAAACAAATACAACGCCAATATTATCGTAGATGCTGCCGCAAATAACAGCGACAATGTTGTTGTCAATGTAAAAGTAACTGACCGCGCCGGCAATGTCGAAACCAAAACGACTACATTGGCAATCAACTCTACCAAGCCTTCTGTGAGTGTTGCAATTGACGGAACGCTTCATAGCGAAGCTGCCACCGGGAAATATAACACACCCAGAACGGCAACGGTTACTTATATTGACAGAGCGACCACATTTAATGAGGCTGCAGCAACAGACGGTATTGTTATTACCGCAAAAGATGCTGCCGGAAGGAATGTTGCAATTTCCAAAACGGCAATGATTTCTTGGAATCATAGCGGCGATACTCATACGGCAACCATCAGTTTCATCGTTGATGCAAATTACGAGTGGAGCGTGTCTTATACCAACAAGGCGGATCTCAGCGATGACGAAATTGAAGCCACCGGGGATTCCGTGTATGAGTTTGCGGTGGATGCAACTGCTCCTACTGCAGAAATCACGCTCGATAAGACAGTGTGGAATAAACTGATCGGAACGCTGACATTTGGCCTTTATAAGAATTACAGTGTAACGGCCGTCGCAACCGGTTCCGATGCAACAACAGATATTAAAGAAATCCTCTACTATAAGTCGAATGAGACGAGTGCGCTTGGCAAGGATCAGCTGGAGCAGGCATTTAAGGATGGTAAGTTTGTCAAAGATACGATTACCGTAAATGCTGATGAGAGATTTGCCATTTACGCTCGAATTACCGATCTTGCAGGCAACTACACTTATATCAGCACCGACGGTGTGATTTATGACAGCACGGCTTCTGCAATTACTATCACTCCTCCGGCAGCAAACAAATATGGATATTACAACAAGGATGTTGTTATACCTGTTTCCGTTAATGATGCTGTGAATGCGGGCACTGCATACTCCGGTATTAAATCAGTTACATACACCGTTGAGAAGAATGGTCAGAAGACCCAAGAAGGCACACTTTATACATTTGAAACTAAAAATCCGACCTACGATCAGCTTAAAGCAGAATGGAGCGGAAACATTACTGTTGAAGCCGCAAAGAACAATCATGACAATATCAAGGTGACGGTCAAGGTCATCGATAACGCCGGCAACGAGTATGAAGAATCCGTTGTTCTTGCGATTAACATCGATAAGCTTACTGCTGCCATTGATTTTACTGATACGGCGAATAAAGTAGTCGATGGTCATGGCTATTATGGCGATGCAAGAACTGCCACCATTACGATTACCGACAGAGCAACCTCTTTCGATAAAGACGCTGCAACGAATGGAATTTCCTTCTCTGCGGTTGATGCCAAGGGTAATTCTGTTGAGTTGTCCGGAGATGATGTTGCAATTGGCTCCTGGACAAGCGATGGCGATCAGCATACTGCAACCGTAACCTTTAATAAGGACGGCAAGTATACATGGTCGTTTGCTTACACAAACAAAGCAGATAATACGGTGAAAGACATCAAGGTCGAAGCCTCTGATTCTCCGTATAGCTTTACTGTGGACAAAACAGTTCCTACCGGCACCATAACGGTAAATGCAAACACTTGGGATAAGCTTCTCAATATTTTGACATTCGGTTTGTATAGCAATGTCAAGGCTGAAGTTACAGCAACTGCTGACGACGCAACAAGCCCGTATATTGTTGAATACTTTGAAACTAGCAATCCGATTGTGTTGACTGCTGAGGATCTTGATAAAGAGACTTTCAAGCCTTATGCGGACTACAGCGTTGAGGACAATAGGCAGTTTGTTGTATACCTCAAGATCACCGACTATGCTGGAAACTATACTTACATCAATTCTGACGGCTACATTGTAGATAAGGAAGCAAGTAGTATTACGCTGACCCCTTCTGCAGCAAATGGCTTCTATGATGCTACTGCAAATGCAGGTGGTCAATACGGCTTGTATAACAAGAATTCCGATGTGATGGTTGATGTTAAGGTCGAGGATGTAGAACCTTATTCCGGCATTAAAACTGTTGACTACTGGGTCGAGAACAACAATGTTAAGACGCAGGAAGGCAACCTCTTTACCTTTGAAATTGAAAATCCGGCACAGAAAGACCTTGTCAAAGACTGGGATGGTTCGATTACTGTAGATAAGGCGCTCAATGACGGCTGCAATATCGTTGTTTATGTAAAGACTGTCGATAATGCCGGCAATGAAAGCATAAAATCTGTCAGACTGGACATCGATGTTACCGCACCTGTTATCAGCATCGCATTTGATAACAACAAGGATAATAACGGTAATACATACTTTGATAATCAGCGTACCGCCACGGTAACTATTACCGAAAGAAACCATCACTTTGATGCAGCTGCAGCTACCAAGGAAATCATCATCAACGCAGTCGATGCCAAGGGTAATCCTGTTGAGAATGCCTATACCATTAGCGCATGGACTACTGTAGATAACGACCAAAGCCCGGATGAAGCAACTCATACTGCAACCATCTTCTTTGAAAAGGATGCAAACTATACCTGGTCTATTGCCTATACTGATAAAGCCGGCAATGCGAATGAAGGCGTAAAACTCGCTGACGGAACCGCTGCCGCATTCGACTTTACCGTTGATATGACCGCCCCGACCGGTACCGTGAAGGCTACTTCTGCTGAAGGCTGCACGGATGAGTGGCACGCTCTTAGAGATTCTCTCACCTTTGGCTTCTGGTCTAAGGAAAAAATTACGATTACCGGTACTTCCGATGATGCAACTTCTGCTCCTATCGCATCTGTTGAATACTACAAGGTTAAAGCAACTGCAGCCAGCGATGGTGTAACTGCTCTTACAGCGAAAGATCTTGACAAAGTAACAACCTGGAGCAAATTCACGGAGCTGGAGATTGCTTCTGATGAGCAGTTTACTGTTTACATCAAGATTACGGATCTCGCGGGCAACTACACTTATATCAGCACCAACGGTTTGATCGTTGACCATAACGCACCGCTTGAGGAGACGATTGCTCCTGTAGTAACGGTTGAGCCTGAACAGCCTATAAACGGTATTTACAATGGCGATGTTAAGGTTGACATCAAGGTTGTCGATCCTTTGGTCGGCGGCACCTACTCCGGTCTCAAGAAGATTTGGTACGAAGTAAAGAATATGGGCGAAGTAACCCAGGGCGGTGAGGATAAGCCGCTGTATGAGTTTACTGAGAACGATCCTAAGCAGGAAGATCTCCTTCAGACCTGGACCGGAAGCATTACCGTTGATTCCAAACTGAACAATAGCAACGATGTCGAAATCATCGTATATGCTCAGGATAACTCCATGAACAGTTCTGATAAGGCCGTTGCTATTAAGATTGACATTACAAAGCCGACCATCCTTGTTTCTTATGACAACAACTCGGCAGACAGCGATACCTTCTTTAAGAATGACAGAACTGCGACGGTTGTTGTTAGTGAACGTAATTTTGATCCTAAGGATGTGGTAGTAACCATCACCAACACCGACAAAGTTATTCCGGTTATTTCTGAGTTCACCAAGACCAATGCTGGTACCGGAAATTTGGATGATACACAGTGGACTGCAACCATCAAGTATACCGCAGATGGTGATTACACCTTTGATATTGCATACACTGATCTGGCCAATAATGCTTGTGATGGTGAGACCTTTGCAGCCGGCACAGTAGCTTCTAATGAGTTCACAATCGACCACACGATTCCTGTCATTGCGGTAAGCTATGACAACAACGATGCTTTGAACGGCAACTACTATAAGGCAGTTCGTACTGCAACCATTGTCATTACCGAACACAACTTCAATGCTGATCGAGTAAATATCACTCTTACGGCAACTGATGATGGCGCGGCAACGACTATGCCCACCGTTAGCGGCTGGACATCAAACGGCGACAGACATACGGCAACGATCTACTACGGCAAGGATGCGAGGTACACCTTCGACATCTCTGTGACGGATAAAGCCGGCAATGCTTCCGCTGATTATGCAGCAGAAACATTCTTTGTTGATACTGTTATGCCTACGCTGACAATTACCGGAGTTGCAAATAACTCTGCAAACAAGGGCGATGTGGTTCCTGTTGTTAGTTACTCTGACACCAACTATGACGCAGACAATGTTACAATTACTTTAACTGGCGCAAATCGTAAGGGCGTGAAGCTGGATGGCGCATATACTGATATTCACAACGGCCGTACCTTCACCTTTAAGAATTTCGCAAAAGAAAAAGAAATTGATGACATCTATACTTTGACTGCGACTCTGACTGACAAAGCTGGCAATACGACAACAGAGACTATCACATTCTCTGTTAACCGCTTTGGCTCAACATATGCAATGAGCGAATCCACAGAGGATCTGAATGGCACTTATGTCCAGGAGCCCATAGATGTGGTTGTCACCGAGACCAATGCAAATAAACTCGAAAACATCAAGATCACCCTCTTTAAGAACAATGAAACCATCGTTCTTACCGAAGGCCAGGATTACCGAATTGATGTTACTGGCGGCAACGGAGCATGGTATCATTACACCTATACTGTATTTGCGAAAAACTTCGCTGATGATGGCGTTTACAGACTGACATTCCATTCGGAAGACGCGGCTGGAAATGTTGCTGAAAACACGCTCGACACGAAGGATGCGGAAGTCGGTTTTGGTGTTGATGCTACTAAGCCCAATATCGTTGTTGAAAATCTCGAAAACGGTGTTACCTATGCAGTGGAAAACATGACGGTCAAGATGTCCATCAGTGACAACCTGCTCCTTGGCTCCATCACCGTATACCTTGATGACTACAACAAGGCTTATAAGTCTTGGAGTGCAGAAGAGATTTCCGCTATCATTGCAGAAAACGGTGAATTCACATTTGACATTGCAGGCGATTCTAAGAGCGCACACAAGGTTAAGATTGTATGCACCGATGCTGCCGGAAACGAACAAGTCGAAGAAATCACAGGCTTCTATGTAACAACCGATATTTGGGTTCGTTATTATAACAACAAGGCTCTCTTCTTTGGCTCTATTGCAGGCGTACTCGTTCTCGCCGGTTTGATTGTATTCCTTGTGGTTTACAAGAAGAAAAAGAACGAAAAATAAGTGACGCACTAAAGACGGTCGGCTGACTAGGTTGGCCGACCGTCGAATCCTTTATGATACAAAATTGAAATAAAATTAGCAAAGGAGAATCACAATGAAGAACTTTAAAAAAGCTATCACGGTTTTAATGGTAGTGCTTATCCTGCTATCGTGTGCAGCTTGCTCAAATGGCACAGGTTCTAATGAGGCAAATGGTGGAGGAAATCAGGCTAATGTGAATACATCAAGCGAAATCTACGAGTTCGCAATCAATCTTCTTGGGTCCACTTATTCCCTGCCTGCCGACCTAGCTGAATTTAAGACTAATGGGTGGACCTATGCCAACAATGACAATCCCGAGTCAAAAGATGTTAAAGCGAACGGTTATGCAACCTGTGATGTTCTTAAAGATGGCAAAAAAATCACATTAACTGTTATCAACCTCGGAACAAACACCAAGAAGTTCGCAGACTGTAAGGTCGGAAGCGTTGACTGCACATTTTCTACTGCAAATGATATGACTTTCAATTTGGCAAATAAGTTGTCCGCGACGAAAGATACCACAGTAGAAGATGTTACTGGAAAGTTTGGAGAAGCAACTAAAACAATAAATGGCGATAGCGGCACGACGCTTAGATATGAGAAAGAGACCTATGTGTATTATGTTTTTACATTTAATGCAGAAGGTAAGTTGACATATGTTGATATTAGGAACTGGAAAACCGAGGATGAGTCGACCGGCGACGCAGTTGATCTAGGTTTTCTCCGTGACTACGTGGCTCCTAACGGATTAACCGATAATTATGCTGACTATATCTTCAAACTTGAAGGTAAGATGTACCAACTTCCTGCCCCTGTATCGAGCTTTACTGATAACGGCTGGGCAATCAAGACATATCCTGAATCTATAGCTGCCGGAAATGAAATCACATCTGGTCTAGTGATGACAAAGGGAAATTGGGAATTGACATTTACAGTCAAAAACTTCGCCAATCGTGCTGTCGAAATAAAAGATGCCATGGTTACAGGCGTGTTTATGAATGGCGAATTTCTTGATGGCATTGACTTTGAACTTTCTGGCGGAATTACTATCGGTATGAGTACTGCAGATTTTGAGTCTAAGTCTTATGCAAATCAGTTTACCAGTGAAAACGCCATATCCGGCGGAATAGAGTATTCACATTTTGAGTCCTCTAACCGCATCTACCTTACATTTAAAGATGGCAAACTTGTTAATGTGAATTTTTCCAAGCACACGCTCAATAAATAATAACCATTTGAGTTTGTGGTTGTTTGCTTGCAGCAACCTCCTTGTCTCATTCTTGCCTGTAAGTGAGTTTATAACCGCAGATGAAAACAGCACAACAAAAGGCAAGTGATACTGTCCTTCTTAACAAGGGCAGTATCACTTGCGATTAGAACAGAGCTTGAGGGCAAACAAAGGAGAAAAAGAGATGCCAATTCAGATAGTAAGAAATGATATAACAAAAATAGAGTGCGACGCAATTGTAAATGCAGCAAAGCCCTCCCTTCTCGGTGGCAGCGGAGTTGATGGCGCAATCCATAAGGCCGCAGGCAAAGGCCTCCTTTGGGAATGCATGAAACTTGGCGGATGTAAGGTGGGTCAAGCGAAGCTCACAAAGGCCTATAAGCTCCCTTCAAGGTTTGTAATACACACAGTCGGGCCTAAGTGGAAAGGCGGCCAGAACGGCGAAAAAGAGCTGTTGGAGAGCTGCTATCGGGAGTCGCTAAGGATTGCACTGGAGAATAATTGCGAGTCTGTTGCTTTTCCCCTTATATCAAGTGGCGTGTATGGCTATCCAAAAGATCAGGCTCTCCGAGTTGCTGTTGATATCATCAGCTCTTTTTTGGTAGAACACGACATGTTGGTATATATCGTAGTGTTCGAAAAATCCGCATTTCGGATTAGTGAAAAGTTATTCTCGGACATAGCATGCTACATAGATGATAAATATGTAGACACTCACTTTGAGTTTAGCAGGACGCTAATTGATGAGCAGGGCGAAAGCACAGTTTTGGCCGAAACTCAAATTTTGCCGGACGAAGACACAGCCGTGCTGCCGAAGCAATGTGCGAAACCTGTTGCCACACCCAAGGCAGTCACCTTGGAAGAAGCCGTAAAGCAGATTGACGAGAGCTTTTCCCAAATGCTCCTGCGTAAAATAGATGAAAAGGGACTAACTGATGCGGAATGCTATAAAAAGGCAAATGTTGACCGCAAACTGTTTTCAAAGATCCGCAGCGACATTCATTACAGACCGAGTAAGCCAACAACCATTGCTTTTGCAATTGCTTTGGAACTGAGTCTGGAAGATACAAAAGATATGCTTACGAAAGCAGGCTTTGCTCTTTCAAGAAGCAGTAAGTTTGACATCATCATCGAATATTTTATTTCCAACAAGAACTACAACATATTTGAGATCAATGAAGCTCTTTTTGCTTTTGATCAGAGCTTGTTGGGATAAACATGTCGCTTCGTATGCGACCACACCTCCGGCGATTTTTTCTATAATGTAGATACAAGGTTATAGAAGCCTTAGTACATTATCGGAGGTATTCAGGATGAAAGAAAATAATATTACAGAGTTGGTGTTTATACTCGATCGCAGCGGTTCTATGTCCGGTCTTGAGAGCGATACGATTGGTGGCTTCAATGCGATGATTGCAAAGCAAAAGAGGGAAGATGGCAAGGCATATGTTTCTACCATTCTCTTTGACAACGAAAGCAGCGTTTTGCATGATCGCATGCCATTGTCTGAGATTCCCAAAATGACCTCAAAAGATTACCATGTGCGTGGATGCACAGCTCTTGTAGATGCAATCGGCGGTACTATCCACCATATTGAAAACATTCATAAGTATGCGAGGCCGGAGGATGTACCGGCACATACGATGTTTATCATTACCACAGACGGCCAGGAAAATGCCAGCTATAAGTATAGCAGCGAAACTGTCAAGAAAATGATTGAGCGCCAGAAAGAACAGCATGGATGGGAATTCCTATTCATCGGCGCCAACATAGATGCGGTTGAAACAGCCGCAAGCTTTGGCATTGCACGAAATAGAGCTGTGAATTATCATGCAGATAGTGAAGGAACGCAGGTCCTGTATGAAACCATCTCTGCTCCGATTAGTGCAATGCGCAGCAATCAGCAGATCAGTGATAACTGGAGCACTCAGATTGAGGAGGATTTCCGGAAAAGAAAGTAGGTTCAGTATATGGATAGAAGAGATTTGATTGCTTCCTTTCAGGATACATTAACGCTCTCTACGGCAGGCGTGCTATGCGACGAAACAAAGAAAGCTGCAGAATCCTCAAAGATATATTACGAAAACTTTGAGTCTGGTGTACGAGCCGGCGAGTCAGAATGCTATGTTGCCATCAGCGAAAATACGACATTTGAAGAGGCCCGCAAATACGCAAATGGCGGTAGGGTCGCCGTTCTAAACTTTGCCAATCCAGTCAATCCCGGAGGCGGAGTTGAAAATGGCGCTATGGCGCAGGAGGAGTGCCTTTGTCGGAGCAGCAATCTATATACTTGCTTAAGAGCTGACCATTTGTTTAATGATTATTATGATTACCATGCCCGAATGCAGGGGCATTTCTATTCGGATCGTTTAATCTATACACATGGTGTTACTGTGTTTAAGGATGATAAGCCCGTTCCGGAAATGCTGCTCCAAGAAGATTGGTTCAAGGTCGATGTCATTACCTGCGCAGCTCCTTACCTTGGAGGGAGCAAATACACGAATCTAACGGTGCTGAAGCGCATCTTCCAAAACCGTATCACAAACATTATGGAAGCCGCCTTAGATAACAAGGTGGATACGATAATATTGGGAGCTTTCGGCTGCGGTGCATTCAAAAATCCGGCATATGTGGTAGCTGAAGCATTCAAGTCTGTTATAGAAAGCAAACAGTATTGCAAAAAATTCAAGCATATCATATTTGCAATAAAACCGGACTCGGAAAAGGACTTGGGCGAAAACTACCGGGCGTTTGCTCATGTGTTCCATTTTTGCTTGCTGGAAAACAGTCTATACAGATTTATTCCCGCAATCGCATTACCCACTGGAAAGATTATTGCAGATACAACTGTGATTTTTGCCCACGGAGCACCTTACGCGCCAATAGAAGAGGTGCAAGATGGGGTTGTCTCAGGTGCAGGCTTCCCTGACGAAACATGGCTTGGTTGCACAGATAGTTATGAGGAGCAGCTACAATTTCTGAAATGGCAAAGGAGCAATCCGTTTTACAAGAAGCAGATCTCTATTTTGGGCGATTCCATAAGTACACTTGACGGATACAATCCAGATGGTTACAATCTCTTTTTCGCCGGTGATAATTGCACCAAAGCAGGTGTTCAGGATATGAGTGATACCTGGTGGGGGCAAGTAATCAATCTCTTAGGCGCAGAGCTGCTCATTAATAATTCTTGGTCTGGAAGCCGCGTAAGTCAACTGCCTGGAACCGAGAAGCTATTCCCGTCCGGGTGCAGCGATGAGAGAACGAGTGCTCTTCATATGTGTGATACGATGCCCGATGTGATTATTGTATATTTAGGAACCAACGATTGGGGGTATGGTGTTACACCCGAACCGAAGGATATAAAGTCATATGATGAAAATGAATTGGTTTTCTCTTGTGCTTATGAAACAATGATTAAGAAGCTGCAAAAGAACTATCCCCATGCAAAAATATGTTGCTGCACCCTGAATACAACTTTCATGTCGGCAAATCCGGGATTTAGCTTTCCGGCAGCGCATGGCGGCGTGCATATTGATGTGTACAATAATATCATAAGAAGCACAGCAAACAGGCTTGGTTGTAAGCTGATTGATTTAGCGGCATATCATAAGGCATATGACTCAATTGATGGATCACATCCAAATGCGAATGGCATGAAAACGCTGGCAACAATGGTTCTTCGTGAACTTGATGAGGGCATTTCCACTGTATTGGATTGTGAGCAAGGTCACCACAATTACATCCTTGCAGAGCGTAGTACCGGTGACGACAAATATGTTTGTTCTGTATGCTGTAAAGTTAAGCATGAAGAAATGAAGTATATGAAGAAGATAGTGAAAGCGCATATTTCATTTTCTGATGGATATTGTGGAAGGTCCATTACTCTAGATGGAAATACTCTATCGTGGAAAAACACCCATTATCCCGGACCCCTGCCCACGCCTGATTACGACTGTTCAGAGAAGAAGATAGAATTAAGTGATGTAGATGTACAGCTTCTCTCGAACGAATTGTCCAATGTGGATATAAGCGAATGCATATCTGATTCCGTTATAGACCATCCTGCGGGAGCGAGTTATAGCATTTTCACTTGTACATACGAGGATGGCAGTGAAATTGAATACAAAACAAGGTTTAAACCAGCGCCTGCATTTGAACTGTTAAAGCGGATTCTTAACAGAAGATTTGGGCTGCCAGATATACCGATAATTCCTCCCCTACCGCTTGATGACGACGCAGTTATTCTTGATGTCCCTAAAACAGATGAAGATGTTATCAAGATAGACCCAAATATAACAGACATACTGTATCCGGATACCCTCAAATTGCTTGTTTGTTCCTCAAGCAAAACTATCACTTTGCAGAAAGCATGCATTGAGGTCGGACGGTCTACTGAGGCTGATTTGAACTTCGGAGCCGACAATAAGTATTTGGCACGGCGCCATGCGACCTTCATGTTTAGCAACGGCAAGTGGTACTTGGTAGATAATAATTCTACCAATGGAACATATATCAACGGGGTAAAACTGCAACCCGGAAAGAAGTACCAGCTTGCAGCCGATGACGAGATTGTTTTTGCAGGATATACCAAGTTGATATTCTACAAAACGCCCTGGGCACCAACACCGCCCATTGTTCCACCGATGCCACCGCACAAGCCTCCGTCTGCCTCTTCAAAGGCACCTGTTCCTCCACTGCCCGTCGCGCCGATACAATTGGGTACAGTCATTGATGGCAAATATAAGCTGGAGAGAATTCTCGCTGTTGGACCTCACACAGTCTATTTGGCGGCGGTTGAGGGTGAAGATAAGAAGGTAGCTATAAAGGTAGAGGACATTAGCGAATTGGCTAATCAGACGATCATTGCAGATATCAAGGAATCCTTTGAACTGCACAAGGCTATAAAGCATCCAGATGTACCGTCAATGCTTGAACTGATTCAAACATCAAAGTATATCTATCTCGTGATGGATTACCTTGATGGAGAAACATTAGATCGTATATTGGATAAATCAGGGCCAATGGAATCCAAACGAGTAGCAGTCGTGGGACGGAATATAGCGAAGATTCTCAAGTCAATGCATGAGCTCAATCCTCCGATTGTCTGCCGTGATGTAAAGCCGTCCAACATAATGATCCACAACGGCTTGGATGTAAGCATGTTTGATTTTGGCATAGCAATGAGATACTACGACGATGGGCGCGAAGATGAGCATATAGTTGGAACTGTCGGGTATGCAGCTCCCGAGCAATATGAAGGTCACGCTCGGCCCGAATCGGATATCTACGGCCTTGGCATGACGCTTTATTATATGCTTACCAAAGATAATCCTAAGACGCCCGGGTTTACCCATAGGTCTATTAGAGAGCTGAATTCCAAGGCTGCTCCAGAGTTGGAACGCATTGTAGAGAAGTGTATCGAGCCTGATTATAAGAATAGATACAGAAGCTGCGATCCATTAATCCGTGATCTTGACCACTTTATAAACGGCGGCACCTCGGCATGGCTTAGTAAACTGTTTAGAAAGAAATAATACGGAAAGAGGCCGTCAGGATTATATTCTGACGGCCTTGAACTATATTGGGAAACGGCTATACCGTATTCCCCTCTTGAGGAAGACATCGGCACAGTTAAATATAATGTGAATTATGGCGAACTGAGCCACCCGGGCGCAGCTTTTTTCGACGGCGAGTTAAACATAATCAAATGCCAATTTGCCCATACGCAGTTATACATAATCAAAACGGTTGTAAACGCATCCCTTCCCTCGTGTAATAGGGATAGGAGGCGATCGTATATGAAAGAATTTGAGGAGTATCTGAGACGCATCGGAAAATCCGAAAATACTGCTTTGACATATTGCCGTAACATCCGAATGTATTTTAGTTGGTGCCGGGACAGTTTTGGCTCCGAACCGAAGGTTCTTTACCGCTCCAATGTTTTGGAGTATATTTCCTATATGCGCAATATTCTCAGGTACAGTCCGAAGTCTGTTAACAATCATCTATCAGCTTTGCGTTGTCTGAACGAGTACCTGATACAGTGTGGCAGGCAAGCAGAAATGACGATTCTTGGCAGCGATTTTATGAAGGTGCAAGTCCAATATGCCAGCCCATGCTCAATCGATAAAAAAGAAGTGGAGAACTTTAGACAGAGAATATTAGAGAGCGGAAGCAAGCGGGATTTTGCAATTGTGACCTTATTGGCCTATGCAGGCTTGCGCCGCAGCGAATGTGTCAATCTGAAACTGGATCAGGTGGATCTTATTGCAAAGGAGATTCGTGTTATCGGCAAGGGAGACAAACAGAGGCTTGTCTATATCAATGACCGGATTGCAGTAGCCATTCGGGAGTACCTGAAGGAGCGTAACGCAGACAGTCCATACTTATTTGCCAGTCGACAGTGTGCGAAGCTTTCGGCATCTCGAATCAATCAGATATTCAACCAATACTCTGATACAATCACACCGAAGACACTTCGGCACTTTTTCTGCTCCAACGCTTTGGAAAATGGCTATTCGATCCACGAGGTGGCCAACCAAGCCGGCCATAGTAATGTGCAGACTACATTGATCTACAGCAACCCTTCGGCAAAGCAGATGAAGGAAAAAGCAAATCGGCTCTGATGTACTTTATAATATAGCGCTATTAGATTATAGATGAAGTCAATGGATTCCACCTGCTCGATTTTCCACAGCAGTGCAGTGCTTTTCGGGAATCATTGACCTTATGCAAAGAGTCATTATTATTTGACTGCTTTAATGTTCTATTATGCAACATTCCTGTTTTACCATAGAAAGGAATTGCCTGCCGCTTTGCTAACAGACTCAAATCTTGATGATACCTTAGTTAAGCTAAGATATAGAAAAAGTGGTGTCTAATACTTAGTGTTAAAAATCGATATAGTGTATTTAACTTAAAGCTAGGAATTTGACATATGTATAATTTCATCACACAATTCATCCAGAATGCTTTTATCATGCGAAGCAATGATAATGGAGCTATTACCAGCATTTCTTATTTTTAATAGCTTTTGCTGAATGAATTCCAAGCTGCTATCGTCTAAAGCATTAAATGGTTCGTCTAAAGCAATTACGTTAGGAGATTCCATAATTGCTTGAATAATTCCTAGTTTCTGTTGCATCCCTAACGAATATTTCTTAACAGCTTTGTTTCTGGCGTCATACAGGCCAAACTCTTTCATTAAGGAAATAATTTCACTTGTTCTAATTTTCTTATTTAGTGATGCAAGATACTGAAGGTTAAACAAGCCTGACTGTTCAAACATAAATCCTGGTGATTCTATTAGTGCCCCAAATGTAATATCGGGATCTGTCTCAATTGTTCCAGTTGTCGGCGTAATCAAGCCGCAAATCGCACGAAGCAACATTGTTTTTCCACAGCCATTCGGCCCCACAATTCCATATATCTTGCCTTTCTCAAGCGATATATTGACATCTTTAAAAATTATTTTTTTATCGATTATTTTCGATAAGGCATTAATCTTTATCATATCGACATTCCTTTCTTCATCCCAATAAAATCTTTATGTTTTATTGCAAGCAAGACCAGCAATATATTCAATGCGGAACAAATCGTCAAAACCCAAACACTCCAAGGGAATGTTTCCACTAGTATCATTATAGAAAAATATTCTTGTAAGTTTGGTATTTGTATTACAGCTATCAGTACAGCATAAATTACCGCCATTGCATAACTCGAATTAAATATCCATCCCATCAGATTTACAAGCATCAACAATGCATAACTTAAAAGGACTAAAATGATATACTCCCTTGTGATTGAAATAACACTTCCCATTTTATATCCACTAGTTGCTCCAACTGCCAAGCTAATTATCATAGAAATACTAAAGAAAGAAGCACAATATAGAAACAACGCTTTAATTTTCATAATCAGATATTGTGTCCTTGTTATTCTACAAAAAATCGAGACACCAAACGAACTTCTTTCTTGAATGATATCAACAGCTTCAGGGACAAACAAAATAATCCAAAACAAAACATTGGCAAAACCGCTTACCAAATCGTAAGATATAAACATATGTCTCGTTAGCAAATGGTCTATTCCACCAGAATAAAAGGTTGTTACTATATCAAGCAGAATTAGCACAAAAAACAAGTATATACGCTTTCCATAACATCGACGGAGAAAATTCAAGTGAAACATTGATAACCTCATCTTAAATAGTTTGAGCGGTATTTTTTATACATACAAAGTTGTACACAGATTACTAATACGACAAGCAGTAGGTACGCGCACACTTTTTCTCCGATAAATCCCAATACCGTTCCGCCGTCAATATTAAACGGGACAAAAATTAGATCAGGAAATATCAGCACAAAGAAAGGAATCCCGATAAATCGAAATAGCATTTGGGAAACAACCGTCAAAAACAAATACACAACTAACATAGAAATTCTATTCACAAAGGTATTAACATTAAGGCAAACCGTACCCATACATAGCAACGAAAGCAAGCCCAAGAAAACTCCTTGATTTATTATCTGTATAAGACAATACAGAAGTGGATGGCTATAGTACATATTTGTTACGGCCATCAGTTCCGGACTATATCCTTTTGTCGGCATGACACACGAATAGCGCCAAAGACATATTCCTAGGAATATCAATAGAACCATAACAGCAAAAATGAATGTCCCTATAAAGTTTTTTGCAATTTCTTTTGAATGATACTTTCTATATCCAATGCGAGTAATTTCGGTTATTCCTGACCCGTCTGAAAGGCGATGTGCAAAATTGCCAGTAAACAAAAAGCCAATGACCAACATAATAAGTATAGGATAAAATCCAGAGTTTCCATAACCGACGCCATTTATAAACACATCATATCCATTGAATAAATTTATAGTTCTCTGAACAAGATCAAGATTGACGTCTGAAGCGGTCTTTTCGGATAGATACGCCAAATTTTGATTGTACCAGTCAGTTGAATCCTTTGCCCCCAAAAACAATGCTATTAAAATAATAATAACAGAAACATATAAGAGTGGGTTTTTAATATATTGTTTTGCCACCATAAGTAATCTCCCTTCTGTGGTACAAAGGCGGGTAATCGCTAATGCGACTACCCGCCATCTTTTCTATGTTGTTTAGTACGGGTTATATCTGAATCGCATAGTATCTGTTCCTAATTGATTCCATGCACCTTTAATTTCAGCATAGTAATAATAATTCTTTTCAGCCGTCACACTCGTAGTGGAATAGATGTTATCTTCTTTCAGTTTGACCCAGCCAGATCTACCCTCCTTATTTGAGTTAACAAGCCGGGCGGATGGACGACTCCACGATGTGATATAGGCTCCCTGAAATTCAGCATATGCATCATCACTAATCTTGGGAACAGCTGGGATATCGGTATTCATTGTGTATGTACTTGCGTTTGCATTGTAACTGATTTTATAAGAATCGCTCCAGTAGGCATTGGCGGTCATTAACACTGTACCCAGAATGGTGACCACCAAAATGAGCATCGAAATAGATTTTTTCATATGCTACCTCCATAATATTTTCAGCTGATGTTCTGAATATACATATCCTTACCAACTGCATCCGTACCGTCAAATTGATAGGTTGTAAAAACAATTTTTTTGAAAGTGCCGCTTTCAATATCGTAAAAATATACTATTTCTTGGTCAGTTGCATTTTTTAGCACAGAAGAATTGGTTTTTTCTTTTGCGGCTCTCATAATTGCGATATCAGAACCCGCACGGAATTGTGCAGCCACAGTTTTTACTTCATCTTTGTTAAAATCAATGGTATTATCAGTGATTGAAGCAATTCTACCGTCGATTATTGTCATAGTATATCCAGAATTTGTTCTAATTCCGTCAACGGTAAAGACAAAATCAACAGTATAGCAGTCTTTGCAAATTTCGTGAATCTCAACATCATAGTCACCGGAATAAAATTCAGGAATGTTCTTATAAGCAGCTTCTACTACGGAAGCTTCGTTGACGATTCCTGTAATATGTGACACACTTACCCTGATATTTTCAAGTGCAGCTTCTTCATCCAATTTTGAAGCCATCTTTGTCAATTTTATCTTTAAAGAACGATTTCCATAGATTCTTGCATCTTTTACATCAGAATCAAGATATGTAAACGAATTCGCATATGTAACCGCTTCGAGGACCGTAGAACCTGTTGCCAGTTTGTCATTATAGCGAGCTAGCCAATTACTGTGGGATCCGGAATTGATTGAAGAAGACCATCCAACTGCGGTTTTAGCACCATATGAAACAGCTCTTGCTGTAATATTGTTATCGTTATTTGAGGCTGTTAGACATGCCGCAAATGTAACAAGCTTTACGGAGCTCATATTGCCATTTAACCCAACATATTTATATCCACTCGTTGAATTCAAATCCGAGCCATAATACACTCCGGTCATGTATTCGCCTCCCTTGCCTTTATAATTCTGCCATGAGCAAAACTCCAAAAGAGTAGTAATTGCAATTGTTCCCGGCCATGGCTGAAACCGGAAATCACTCCATTGATATAGAAAGCGGCGCCCCATTCTGGTAAAATGAATTTGTGAAACACACCAACCGGAAAGGGGCTGGCCGCTATCTACCGGCAGGAAATCATTCAGGATGTGACATTGTTTACATCCCAAAGTGCCGCCATGTTTTACGACAAGCTTTTCAGCAGTCTGGACTTCACGCTGCCCGGAGCGGCAACCGGGCGGCGCGGCTTCCCGAAGGAAGCCATGGTCTGTGCTTTTATCGTTATGAAATGCGAGGGCTTCTCACAAATCACAGATTTGGCGGATTATCTGGACAACAACCGGCTCATTGCCCACTACTGCGGGTTCAACATCATGGAGCCGCTGCCGTCCTACTGGACCTATGACCGTTTCCTCAAAAAAATGGATAACGCTGCATTGAAAGAAATCATGGCGGCACAGGTGAAGAAACTCTATGAGATGGGGATCGTGGACGCCTCATTTATTGGCCTGGATTCCACGCCCGTCATGGCAAACACGAAGCAGAACAACCCGAAATCCTTTGCAAAGAACAAGTTCTCCAAGGAAAACCACCCGAAAAACGATCCGGACTGCGCCCTCGGCGTCCACTCGGCCTCCAACCAGCACAATGAGCGGCGGTATGAGTTCTACTGGGGGTACAAAAGCCATGTACTGGTGGACTGCATCTCCGGGCTGCCA
>OHBM01000803.1_pt1 | contig 24704 bp, 16 predicted proteins | sample 1577251 | NCBI WGS metagenome assembly OHBM01 (sample SAMEA3541557, study PRJEB24748) | human gut metagenome | biome: human gut; feature: human-associated habitat; material: faeces | place: China | collected 2012 | reverse complement strand
TCATGTAGTTCATGATAGAGAACATACCTTTCTTCATTTCACCACCGTACCAAGTGTTCAGGATAACTTGTTCTTTGGTCTTCAAGTTGAAAACTGTAGCAGTTTCAGAGTTCAAGCCCAGTTCTTTGTAGTTGTCAACTTTTGCTTTAGATGCGTTGAAACATACAAAATCAGGTTCTCCGTAAGCTTCCAGTTCTTCAGCAGTCGGGCGGATGAACATGTTAGTTACGAAGTGAGCCTGCCAAGCTACTTCCATGATGAAACGTACTTTCATACGAGTTGCAGCATTAGCACCGCAGAATGTATCAACAACGAACAAACGCTTGCCGCTCAATTGTTTTACTGCTTTAGACTTCAGGTCAGCCCAAGCTTCTTCAGTACAAGGTTTGTTATCGTTTTTATATTCGTCAGAAGTCCACCATACTGAGTTTTCAGAAGCTTCATTCTTAACGAAGAATTTATCTTTAGGAGAACGACCTGTATAAACACCGGTCATTACGTTTACAGCGCCCAGTTCAGTTACCTGTCCTTTTTCGAAACCTTCCAATCCGGGTTTGGTTTCTTCAGCGAAAAGTACATCATAAGAAGGATTGTGGAGAACTTCCTTCACGTCGGTAATACCGTACTTGCTTAAATCTAAATTTGCCATTTTTAAATGATTTAAATTGGTTAATTGTATAATGTTGTTTTTACTCTCTATTTCGGAAGAAGATGTTTTTCAACACCCCCTTGTCTAAGGCGCTACAAAATTAGTGCTTTATTTTAAAAAAAAGAAGTTATTAGAGAAAAATTTCCGTAATAATCAAATATTTATATTTGTGTAACAAAAATGCAATTTGCACTTTACAAATATGAAATTTATTTTGTTTCTTTGCAGGTCAAAGTCAATCATATAACAATAACACAGATATGAAAATCATCAATCTCAGTGAAGGCAATTCGCTTCTGAACCAATACGTAGCAGAATTGCGTGATGTACATGTTCAGAACGACCGTATGCGCTTCCGCAGAAATATCGAAAGAATAGGGGAAATCATGGCATACGAAATGAGTAAAGCACTAACCTATTCCGTCAAGCAGGTACAGACACCACTGGGAACTGCCACGGCCAGTACGCATGATGACAAAATAGTGATTGCCACTGTATTCCGCGCCGGACTGCCCCTGCACACCGGTTTTCTGAATATGTTCGACCATGCCGATAACGCTTTCGTTTCCGCATTCCGTTTCTACAAGGATGATGAACACCGTATTGTAGATGTACACATCGAATACATTGCCGCTCCCTCTCTGAATGACAAGACATTGCTTTTGGTCGACCCGATGCTTGCCACCGGCGAAAGCATGGAACTTGCCTGGAAAGCTTTACTCACTAAAGGTACTCCTGCCAAACTGCAAATGGCCTGTGTCATTGCCAGCCGACAAGGAGTAGAGCATATGGCAAAACTTTTTCCCGGTGATGATATCACATTATGGTGTGCCGCCATCGACCCGGTTTTGGACGAACACAAATACATTGTTCCGGGGCTGGGAGATGCAGGCGACTTATCGTTTGGTGAGAAACTCTAACATCCGACTGTCATAAATCACAAATGGTTAGTAACCGGCAGCCCTCTCGCTGCTCATTACTAACCATTTATTATTTTCGACGATATGTCAAAAAGTAATTTCCATATCGTTATTTCACTTCCCAGATATCATTGGTCATCAGCAATTCCCGGAAATTATGATATTTCTTTTTAGCTGAGACTTCATCAATTTGTTCGTGAACCGCATCATCATAAGTAGGAGCCTCCACATCACGAATAACACCCAATGCAATCGGGAAATCAGGACCTTCCATCAAAGCCAGTTTCAGCTGCAACGTGTTATCCATGCAATGTGCATCGTGAATCAGAATGTCTTTTTCTGTAATCCCATTCTCACCCAGTTTCACCACTTTCAGTCCGAAGCCTTCCTGCATCAATCCGAATTCCTTGTTCTCGCCAAACAACATCGGTTTGCCATGTTCCAGATAAATCGCATTCTTGGCGCGGCCTTCCTTATTGTATACAGATTCGTGTGTACCGTCATTGAATATCACACAATTCTGAAGAATCTCGCAAACCGAAGCACCCTTATGGTTAGCGGCTGCCTTCAACACTTCCACAGTGCCGAGACCGTCCGTTGCCACAGCACGGGCAAAGAAACGTCCGCGTGCACCAAAGCATAATTCGGCCGGATGGAACGGGTCTTCCACTGTTCCGTAAGGAGACGACTTGCTGACAAACCCACGGGGAGAAGTAGGAGAATACTGCCCTTTCGTCAAGCCATAAATACGATTGTTCAGCAAAATCATGTTCAAGTCGATATTACGACGCACAGCGTGGATAAAATGATTACCACCGATAGCCAGCCCATCACCGTCACCGGAAATCTGCCACACGGTGAGTTTCGGATTAGCTACCTTGCAACCGGTAGAAATTGCTGCCGCACGACCATGAACAGTTTGCATGGCGTATGTATTCATATAATAAGGCAAACGGCTGGAACAACCGATACCCGAAATAACTGCTGTATTATGAGGAGCTATTCCCAGTTCAGCCATCGCTTTGTGCAATGATGCCAAAAAGAAATGGTCACCGCAGCCCGGACACCAACGGGGCTGTCCTTTCTTAAAATCTTTTGCTGTATATTCGCTCATAGTTCTTACTTTCTTTACGGTTATTATTTATTTAAAATCTCTGTGAAAGCATCAACTAATTCGCTGACAACAAACGGTTGACCTTTTACTTCATTAAACTGATAAGGAACAAATCCGTCTACTTTCATACGGAGATATCCGGCAAACTGGCCTAAGTTCTGTTCGGCCACCACTACCTTCTTATATTTCTTCAGCACTTCCGCCGTATTCTCAGGCAATGGGTTCAAATGAACGAAATGAGCCAAAGCAACTTTCTTTCCCGCCTTATTCATTTCTTCCATGGCCGAATACAAATGACCGTAAGTTCCGCCAAAGCCCACAATCAAAAGGTCGGCATCATCTGAACAGCCTTGCACCTTCACATCGGGCACAGGAATCTTCGCCACCTTTTCGGCACGTAAGCGACACATCAGATTATGGTTTTCAGGGTCTGTAGAGATAGCTCCCGTATTACTGTCTTTCTCCAGACCACCCAGAATGTGCATATAACCTTCCTGTCCGGGAAGAGCCCAATAACGAACGCCGGTTTCCGGATTACGTTTATAAGGTGTATAGTTATCTTTCATTTCCGGAGTCACGTAAGGAGGATTGATGGCAGGATAGCTTTCCAAGTCGGGCAATCTCCATGCACCCGAACCATTGGCAACAAACCCGTCTGTCAGAAGAACAACCGGAGTCATGTGTTCCAATGCCATTTTACAAGCAGCATAAGCAGCATCAAAACAATGAGTGGGAGAAGCTGCGGCAATCACCGGCATGGGAGATTCACCGTTACGTCCGAACAATGCCTGCAACAAGTCTGTCTGCTCCGATTTGGTAGGCAAACCGGTAGAAGGACCGCCACGCTGAACATCAACAACCACCAAAGGCAATTCGGTGATTACAGCCAGGTTCATCGCTTCAGATTTCAGGCAGACTCCGGGACCTGAAGTAGAGGTCGCTGCCAGCGCACCAGCAAATGAAGCACCGATAGCAGTGGCACAACCTGAAATTTCGTCTTCACACTGAACAGTAGTCACACCCAATGACTTGTGCTTGGACAATTCATGAAGAATATCTGTTGCCGGAGTGATGGGATAAGAACCGAGGAACAACGGCAGTCCTGCCTTTTCAGCAGCAGCAATCAAGCCGTATGCCGTTGCCTTGTTTCCGCTGATATCCATATATTTTCCGGGAACCTTTGTTTTTGTTTCTACCTTATAGGTATGGTCTACAGAAGCATGTGTATTATGCCCGTAGTCATAACCGGCGTGAATTACTTTAATATTAGCCTCGGCAATGGCCGGCTTCTTTGCAAACTTTTCACGCAAGAAATTCTCTGCGATTGTCAAATCGCGATTAAACAACCAGCAAACCAATCCCAGTGCAAACATATTGCGGCACTTCAGCATTGATTTGTTATCCATTCCGCTATCTGCCAGACAATTCTTGACCATCTGCGAGATAGGAGCAGCAATCACATCCTGCTTGATGCCCATTTCCTCAATGGGATTCTCTGTCTTAAAAGCCGCCTTGTCCAAATCCGATTTCTGGAAACAATCTGTATCAATGATGATACAGGCTGTGGACTTGGCAAACTTATATTGTGTTTTCAATGCAGCGGCATTCATGGCAACCAACACATCGCATTTGTCGCCGGGAGTAAACACCTTACCGGCACCAATATGTACTTGGAAACCTGATACACCTGTCAATGAGCCTTGCGGGGCACGGATATCCGCCGGATAATCGGGAAAAGTACTGATATCATTTCCCACTGTAGCCGAAATATTAGAAAATATATTTCCGGCTAGCTGCATACCATCGCCTGAGTCGCCTGAGAAACGGACCACAACCTGGTCCAACTCCTTGACTATCATTTCATCTGCCATAACTTATAATTTAGGGTTACAATAAATTCATTGCTCGCAAAGTTCGGAAAGTCCTGTCAAAAAACAAAATATTCCGCCATTTATCTCCATGCGATTATCAAAGTGCACAAAATTACAGCAATATTTAATTTCAAACGAAGAAAAAGAGTAGATAAATAACTGTTTAATAGCATACTTCACTATCAATATGATATCGACGCGATATCCTCCGGAATAACATATTGTTATTTTTATGTATATTTTACGAACATCAGAAAACTTCTTCTGACAGATAAGTAAATCAATGGCCGATTTTAAAACATCAGAATGACAAAATAATTATTCCTCTTGTCATCTATACCCTTTTCTTATATTTTTCATTCTTTCATATTGCCGTTTTAACAAAAAGGACTACCTTTGCAGACAGATAAGTTGCCCTGGTAGTTCAACGGATAGAACAGATGTTTCCTAAACATTAGATAGGGGTTCGATTCCCCTCCGGGGTACCACACAGGCCGAAACATACTTCACTTGCCCCCTTTTATCCCCCTTTATGGACAATTATTATCCTATTATCGGAAAATATGTACCCCTGTTTTCGGAATACACCCTGTATCTTTGACCTCGAAATACAACTCATTCTAATCTTAAATTACATTTTATGAACACACGTTTTCTAATGACACTCTGCTGCTGCCTGTTACCCTTCACCCTCAAAGGAGCAGGCAAAGAAGACATGAAATGGTTTACCGATGCCAAATTCGGGATGTTTATCCACTGGGGGCTTTATTCACAAACTGCCGGTGACTGGAAGGGACACCCCACAAAAGGCGGCGAACACTTTATGCTGTATGAACGGATACCGGTCAAAGAATATGCTTTAATTGCCAATGACTTCAACCCGACCGAGTTCAACGCCCGAAAATGGGTAAAGACTGCCAAAGAAGCCGGCATGAAATATATCGTCATCACCTCCAAGCACCATGACGGATTTGCCATGTATCACTCGGCATGCAGCGATTACAACATCGTTACCCGTACCCCGTTTGCACGCGACCCGATGAAAGAACTGGCCGACGAATGCCGTAAGCAAGGACTGAAATTCGGTTTCTATTATTCCCTGGGAAGAGACTGGGAAGACCCTGATGTCCCCACCAACTGGCCGACCAAAGCCGGCAGAAGCAATACGTGGGATTTTCCCGATGAGGACAATAAAAACCTTCAGGCATACATCGACCGCAAGGTGCTGCCGCAATTAACCGAACTGCTGACCAATTACGGAGAAATCGCCATGATGTGGTTCGACACTCCCGAAATGGTAACCAAAGAGCAAAGCCGTTCCATCCGCCGGCTCATTGAGCGCCTGCAACCGCATTGCCTCATCAACAGCCGCATCGGAAACGGTCTGGGTGACTACCGCATCATAGAGCAGAAATTAATGAACGAGATAGACCCGAAACCTTGGGAAGCATGCCTCACCATGGGTGCCAACTGGGGATACAACAAATATGATATTGTCTACAAGAAACCCGACATGATGATTCGCAATCTGACAGACGTGGTCAGCAAAGGAGGAAATCTGTTGCTGAACATCGGTCCCAACCCCCAAGGCAGTTTTCCGCAGCAAACCGAACCCGGACTCAACGCTTTCCGCCAATGGATAAAGACAAACGGGGAAGCCATCTACGGCACTTCGCCCTGGCATACTTACGGTGAGACCTCGCCTCTTGCCCACGGAAAAAGAGAAGAGGTAAAAGAAGGGTTCCACGATGCCGTGTTCGATGGTACACCCGTCAATGCCATTCCCGATTTCAGATATACTGCCAAAGGCAACCATGTCTACGTTATCGTACGCCACGTGCCTGCCGGTGAGTTTACACTCCGTGCCTTCAAAGGCTACACCGACCGCATCAAGCGCATCACATTGCTCGACAACAAGAAAACCGTCGAATGGAAGCCGACCGAAGAAGGATTACGAATCTGCCATATCCGGCGCTCTTCCGATGCTTTCCCTGTCTATGTGTTGCAGGTAGAAATGCAAGCAGAATAAATACTCTCTTTTACATAAAATCTCTTTTGCCGGTCCTTACTGCTTATCCTACACGTTCAGTGATAAAAAGCAAGAACCGGCTTTAAGCATTCCCCACCCTATGAATAAGCCTTTCACACCCTAAACACAGGTCTTTCCTTCCTTACATATATTACAGTCCGCCGTAACAGACCGTACAGTCCACTGCAACAGACTGTACGGTCCATTATGGAAGACTGTACAGTCTACTATGGAAGACCGTAATAACCGACAGGAGGAAAAGCCATAACCGGCAGGAGGAAAGGAGGTAATATACAGAAAGAAAGGACATAAAGGAGAGGAGAAAGAAGAGTACTCCCGCAAGCGGTGGAAACGGGCAAAAAACACAAAAAAATAAGGGAGAATGCTAAAACACCGAGACACTGTCCTGTTATACAGAGCAACAGTAGTCAGAGGTTTGGCACACTCCCTTATCAATCATCCTTCCGGACGAAAGACAGAACGGATTATTATTTAATCACGCCCAATTCCTTACCCACCTTGATAAATGCAGCAATCGCTTTATCCAGATGTTCACGTTCGTGACCGGCAGACAGCTGAACACGGATACGAGCCTGACCTTTCGGCACAACCGGATAATAGAAACCGGTTACATAAATGCCTTCTTCCTGCATCTTGGCAGCGAAGTCCTGAGACAGTTTTGCATCATACAGCATCACTGCACAGATAGCGCTCTGAGTCGGCTTGATATCGAAACCGGCAGCCAGCATCTTGTCGCGGAAATAAGTTACATTGTCCATCAACTTAGTATGCAGTGCATCGCTTTCTTTCAACATCTTGAACATTTCAAGGCTGGCGCCCACGATGGCAGGAGCAACCGAGTTAGAGAACAGATACGGACGAGAACGCTGACGCAGCATGTCGATGATTTCTTTTCTACCTGTAGTGAAACCACCCATAGCACCGCCGAATGCCTTACCCAATGTACCGGTAAAGATATCCACACGTCCGTAAACATCATATTGTTCAGCCACACCATGACCGGTCGGACCCACTACACCGGCAGAATGCGATTCGTCTACCATTACCAACGCATCGTATTTTTCTGCCAATTCGCAAATCTTATCCATCGGAGCCACATTACCGTCCATAGAGAACACACCGTCAGTAGCAATGATACGGTGGCGTTGAGCTTGAGCTTCCTGCAGGCAGCGTTCCAAGTCAGCCATGTCTGCATTGGCATAACGATAACGTTTTGCCTTACACAGACGCACACCGTCAATGATAGAAGCGTGGTTCAATGCATCGGAAATGATTGCATCCTCGTCGGTCAGCAGCGGTTCGAACAAACCACCGTTTGCATCAAAGCAGGCAGCATATAATATTGTATCTTCGGTCTTGAAATAATCAGAGATAGCAGCTTCCAGTTGTTTGTGCAAGTCCTGGGTTCCACAAATGAAACGTACAGACGACATACCAAAGCCATGAGAGTCCATTGCGTCTTTTGCTGCTTGGATCAAACGCTGGTTGTTTGACAATCCTAAGTAGTTGTTCGCGCAGAAATTCAATACTTCTTCTCCTGCATTTACTTTGATATCAGCCTTTTGGGGAGTTGTAATGATACGTTCGTTTTTATACAATCCGGCTTCTTTGATGCCAGCCAGTTCCTTCGTGAGGAACTCTTTCATTTTACCATACATAGCTTTGATTTTTATTAAGTATTAAAGATTAAGTTCAGATATTTCTCTTCGACGGACAAAGTTCTTATTTTTTTTTGAATTTCTGCAAAAATATAGAGAAAACTTTGATAAAATCTGAATGCTTCTGCCTATCTTTGCTCTCAAATAGCAAACTAACGTATTATAATTTCACTATGAAAAATGTATTGATTATCGGCTCTACCGGTCAGATTGGCTCAGAGCTAACAATGAAATTAAGAAGTATTTATAATGGTAACATCGTAGCGGGATACATCCCCGGTGCAGAACCCAAAGGCGAACTGGCAGAATCAGGTCCGTCTGCTATCGTTGATATCACAAACGAACAGCAGATTGCCGAAACTGTTTCAAAGTATCATATTGATACCATCTACAACCTGGCAGCTTTGCTGTCGGCAGTAGCAGAAGCCAAACCGCAGCTTGCATGGAAAATCGGTATGGGCGGTCTGTTCAATGTACTTGAAGTAGCCCGCACCATGAAGTGCGCCGTATTTACTCCGAGTTCTATCGGTGTATTCGGCAACAACACTCCGAAGGACAAGACTCCGCAGGACACTATCCGCAATCCGCGCACCATGTACGGTGTAACCAAGGTTTCCGGCGAGTTGCTGAGTGACTACTACAACATCCGTTTCGGTGTCGACACCCGTTCCGTACGTTTCCCGGGATTGATTTCTTACGTGACTCCTCCGGGCGGCGGTACAACCGACTATGCTGTAGATATTTATTATTCGGCAGCCAAAGGTGAAAAGTTCGTTTGTCCTATCGGCAAAGGTACTTACATGGATATGATGTATATGCCGGATGCTTTACGCGCCGCCATCGAAATCATGGAAGCAGACCCGAGCAAGTTCGTTCACCGCAACTCATTCAACATTGCTTCAATGAGCTTCGATCCTGAAATCATCTTCAACAAGATTAAGGAATACGAACCTAACTTCGAAATGGAATACCAGGTAGACCCATTGCGTCAGGCTATCGCCGAATCATGGCCTAACTCACTGGACGACACTTGTGCCCGCGAAGAATGGGGCTGGAAACCTGAATACGACTTGGATACCATGACCAAAGACATGCTTGCCAAGTTGAAAGAACGTTTCAAGAAATAAATACTGTCTTAAAGAATCCGACAGCCTTCATACACCGGTAAGAAAGCCGGTTGTGAAGGCTGTTTTTGATTTAAAAGAAGCTATGGACAAAAAAATGATTTCAACAAACCGCAAGGTGGTTACATTTGGAGAAGTGATGCTCCGCCTTACTGCTCCCGACTTCCGCCGTTTCTCCCAGACCAACGAATTCATTGCCGCGTATGGTGGCAGCGAGGCTAATGTGGCTGTATCGCTCGCCAACTTCGGGATTCCCACCGAGTTTGTCACCCGGCTGCCCGACAATGCAATGGCGCAGGCATGTATCGCATCGCTCCGTGCCAACGGGCTGGGTACGGAAGGAATCGTATTCGGAGGGAAACGCATGGGACTGTATTTTCTTGAGAGTGGTGCTTCGTTTCGCAATTCCAATGTGGTATACGATCGTGAAGGGTCTTCTTTTGCCACCCTGCGTCCCGGCATGATAGATTGGGAAAAGATATTTGCCGATGCAGACTGGTTTCATTGGTCGGGCATAGCGGCTTCACTGTCACAAGAGGGTGCCGACGCCTGTCTGGAAGCTCTACAAACGGCCGACCGCATGGGCTTAACCATTTCCTGTGATTTGAATGTGCGCAAAAAACTATGGAATTACGGGCGTTCGGTTGCCGATGTCATGTTGCCCTTGGTGCAATACAGTGATGTAATCTTCGGTGCAGAACCGGAATACAAAGAAGTTTTCGATATCGCTCCGGTAGGCTTTCAAGCTGTGGATACTGCTTATCCGTTGGATTTGAAAGGATTCGAGACATTCGGACAGAAGATATCGCATATAGTGCCGCGTTGCCGGAAAGTATTTTTAGAATTGCGCAATACGATTACTTCCAACCACAATCTGCTTGCAGCCGTGCTTTATTCCGACCAAACATTAAAATATACCGGCATTTACGATATTACTCACGAAGTCGACCGTGTAGGTACCGGAGATGCTTTTGTAGGAGGAATGATATACGGTTTGCTTACATATCCCGACAATGACCAGAAAGCACTGGAATTTGCTCTTGCCGCATCTGCATTGAAAAATACCGTATACGGTGACTTCAATCAGGTGACTGTGGAAGAAGTGGAAAGTCTGATGAAAGGAAATACCTCGGGAAGGGTAGCCCGATAAAACAGAGAAGATAAAAAGAAAGGAGGTTTCCATGGCGGAACCTCCTTTCTTTTTATCTCTTGGCAATTATAATCCTTCTTATGCCTTCGCTTCTTCTTCAGGCATCTTATTACCCAGTGTCAGGTAAGCAACCGGAGCAGCAATGAACAATGAAGTCAACGTACCGATAACGACACCCAGAATCATTGCAAATGCGAAACTGCGGATACTGTCTCCACCCAATACAAAGATACACAACAATACAATCAATGTACTCAATGAAGTATTGATAGTACGTGCCAAAGTAGTATTCAATGAATCATTGAACAACTGCAAACGGTTACGTTTCGGGTACAAGCCGAAGAACTCACGGATACGGTCGAAGATAACCACCTTATCATTGATAGAATAACCGATAGCAGTCAGGATAGCACCAATGAATGTCTGGTCGATTTCCAATGAGAAAGGAACCCAGCCATAGCACAATGAGTAAGCACCGATAATCAAAACGGTATCGACAGCCAATGCCACCGTTGCACCGACACTATATGCCACATTGCGGAAACGCAACAGGATATACAAACCGATAGCAACCAATGCGAACAATACAGACCAGATAGCGGAAGTCTTGATATCGTCAGCGATACTGGGACCCACCTTCTGAGAGCTGATGATTGAGCCGCCTGCACGGTTATCACGGTCGATAAATATTTCCAGTGTAGTGCCTTCGCCCAGCAAATTACCGTCTTTCAATGACTGATACAGGAACTCTTCGATTTCAGAATCGATATTGGGAGAGTCTTCAGTGATACGGTAGTTGGTAGTGATACGGATTGTTTTCTTGTCTGTACCCAAAGCAATAGCCTGCACGTTATCTTCGGTAATCTTCTGTTTCAGCAGGTCGCGAACAGTTTCCGGTTCTACTTGCTGTTCAAACTGAACCACAAAGCTACGTCCGCCGGTGAAATCGATGCTCTGAGCCAAACCGCGGATAAAGAACGAAACCACACATGCTGCAATAATGATACCGAATACAGTGAACGAACGTTTCATCATACCCATAAAGTTATAATGAACATTCTGCATCAGATTCTTGGAAATACCTGTCGTAAATGTCAATCCCAGCCATTTGTCTTTGTTCATGAAGTGTTCGTAAACCACACGTGTCAAGAACACAGCAGTAAAGAACGAGCAGAGGATACCGATAATCAGTGTGGTAGCAAAACCGCGGATAGGACCTGTACCGAAATAGAACAGGATGATACCGGTAAGGATTGAAGTCAGGTTAGAGTCAAAGATTGCAGAGAATGCATTCGAGTAACCGTCAGCCAAAGCAGCCTTGACACCCTTTCCTGCTCTCAGCTCTTCTTTTGTACGTTCGTAAATCAATACGTTGGCATCCACCGCCATACCCAATGACAGCACCATACCGGCAATACCCGACATTGTCAATGCAGCCTGGAACGAGGTAAGAATACCCAGCGTAAAGAAGAAGTTCACAACCAAGGCACAGTTGGCAACCATACCCGGAATCAGTCCGTACATAGCACACATGTAAACCATCAACAGAATCAATGCCACAACGAATGAAACGATACCCTGGTTGATAGATTCCTGACCCAATGACGGACCAACGATATCTTCCTGAACAATGCGTGCAGGAGCCGGCATCTTACCGGATCTCAATACGTTAGCCAAGTCCTTTGTTACTTCGGGAGTAAAGTGACCGCTAATCAGAGAATGTCCGTCGGTGATTTCACCGTTTACGTTAGGAGCACTATATACATAATCATCCAATACAATGGCAATGGATTTTCCTACATTATTTTTTGTCAAAACAGCCCAGCGACGAGAACCGTCAGTGTTCATCGACATACTCACGCAAGGTTTGCCGAAGCTGTCGAACTCATCCTTGGCATCAGTAATCACGTCACCTTCCAACGGAGCGCGTCCGTTACGTTCGCTTGACTTGATGGCATATAATTCGAAGATACGTCCTGTCTTGTCGAAATCGGCACCTTTCACACCCCACTTCAGGCGAAGGTCTTTCGGCAACATTTCTTTTACCTCTTTCATGGCAAGGTAAGTATTGACCTGAGCTGTATCTTTATAATCAGCATAACCTACCACACAGCTGCCGTTCGGGTTCAGCTGAAGAATAGAAGCCAACGGATGTTCTTTCTTCATTTGTTCCATGGCAACAGCATTGTCTGCAGGCTCTCCCTTCAAAGCAGCAGCCAGACTATCGGCAGCAGATACCGCCTTTGCATCGGCAGTTTCAACGGCAGTAGAATCTGTAGCAGCATTATCGGTAGCAAGGATAGCACGCAATCTGTTGTCAATAGCAGTCAGATAAGGATAGATTTCCTTGGAGTCGAAAGTTTCCCAAAACTCAAGATTAGCAGAACCCTGCAAGAGCTTTCTCACACGTTCCGGTTCTTTGATACCCGGAAGTTCCACCATGATACGTCCCATCTTACCTTCCAAAGCCTGAATATTGGGCTGAACCACACCAAAGCGGTCGATACGGGTACGCAATACATTATAAGAGTTATCGATAGCAGCTTTGACTTCTTCACGCAACACCTTTTCTACATCAGCATCAGAGCTGCGGGTATTTACTTTGTCTTTCAACTGCTGAGTAGCGAACAATTCTGCCAGCTTTCCTTGTGGAGCTTCTTTCTTATACTCTCTGATAAACAGAGTAATAAAGTCATCCTGGCTGGTAACAGACTGTTTGGCAGCTTCTGATATAGCCTTGTTAAAAGCTTCGTCGGTTTTGTTGTCAGCCAATGCCTTCACCACATCCGGTACAGAAACTTCAAGAATAACGTTCATACCACCTTTAAGGTCCAGACCCAGACCAATCTCCATCTCACGACACTGTTTCAGCGTATAACTACCCAGATAAACTTTTTCATTCTGCATAGAATCAAGGTAATGTGCTTCACCCTTCGGATCTTGCGCCGCTTTATTCATGTGATAGCGGGTCACAAAAGAGAAAGAAAGATAAAACACACATACAAGGGTAAGTAATACCGCAAAAACCTTTACAAATCCTTTGTTTTGCATGTTACTTTGAAATTTATTATTTTTACTTTTTGATTAATTCTTGGTTTATACAAGGTTGCAAATATAGTTTTTTTTTCACATTCGCACGGCATGAAACACAAATATTTGAATTTCAAATAAGAAAAAAGGCTGCAAAAGTATATTTCGCAGCCTAATTTGTTCTATTTCATGGGGTATTTTATTTCAGCCCTCTGTTTTTAAGCAACGGTTCCAAGCTCGGTTCGGCACCGCGAAACGCCTTGTAAAGCACCATAGGATCCTCTGTCCCACCCTTTTCCAAAACATTCCGGCGGAAAGAGTCGGCAGTATTTTTATCGAACAGTCCATGTTCTTTGAAAGCTTCAAAAGCATCAGCATCCAATACTTCCGCCCACAGATAACTGTAATATCCGGCAGCATAACCGCTAAGGATATGATTAAAATAAGTGGCACGGTAACGAGGAGCGATTTCAGGAATCAAACCCAATTTGTCCATCACCGCCTTTTCAAAGGCCACCACATCCAGATTTGCGGTGTCGGTCAGATTGTGCAATTCCATATCGAGCAATGCAGCAGCCAACAGTTCGGTTGTCATAAATCCCTGATTGAAGGTATTTTGGTCTTGTATCTTCCGAATCAATTCATCGGGAATCACCTCACCGGTCTTATAGTGCTTGGCATATACCTTCAGTACTTCCGGTTCCACCGCCCAATGTTCCATTATCTGAGAAGGAAGTTCCACAAAATCCTGTGCCACATTCGTACCCGATACTCCCAAATAGTTACATTTGGTTAGCATTCCGTGAAGAGCATGTCCGAATTCATGAAACATTGTTTCCACTTCATCCAGTGTCAGTAACGAAGGCATATCACCTGCGGGCTTCGTAAAGCTGGCTACATTATAGATAAGCGGCCTCACATCGCCTGCCTGTTCACGGAAGTTGCTCATCCATGCCCCTCCGCGTTTACCGGTACGGGGAAAATAATCGGCATAAAACAAGCCCAGATAAGCGCCATCGGCATCTTTCACCTCATACACCTTCACATCCGGTTCGTAAACAGATACATTATTCAGTTCGGTCAAGGTAATGCCGTACAATTTATTGGCAACATAATACAAACCGTTTCGCACTGACTCCAAGCTAAAGTAAGGCTTAATCTCATCCTCATTCAGATTATATTTTTGCTGACGAAGTTTTTCGGTATAATACCACCAATCCCATGCGGCAAGCTTCTCTCCTTTTCCTTCTTTATCCATCATTTTTTGTAATTCGGCAGCTTCCGTCTTTGCGTTTTTCAAAGAATAACCCCACAGATTATGCAGAAAATCCATAACCGTCTCGGAATTCTTTGCCATATTTTCATCCAACACAAAATTGGAATAACAGTCAAAGCCCAGCAAATTGGCTTTTTCCAGACGCAAAGAAATGATTTTCTTCAAAATCTCTTTATTATCATTGGCGTCTCCGTTATTACCACGATTGATATAAGCTTCATAGATATCCTTTCTCAACTCACGGTTGTCGGCATATTGCAGCAGTGGCAAACGGCTTGAGTTCTGCAAGGTAAACAGCCACTTGCCTTCTTTTCCGACAGCCTTCGCCTCTTCCGCCGCACCTGTTTTCACCCATTCCGGCAATCCTGCCAGTTCTGCTTCATTGTCTATAACCAGCCGGTAAGCATTATTTTCATTCAAAACATGGTTGCTGAAAGTAATAGCCAATGTAGACAATTCTTTATTTATCTCCCTAAGGCGGTTTTGCTTCCCGGTATCCAGTCCTGCCCCCGAACGGATAAACGCCTTATGATATCTATCCAAAAGACGATGCTGCTCTGTGGTCAGCGTTATTTTGCCTTCTTGTTCCTGTTGCCACACAGCAGCCACACGCTTATATAAATCCTGATTCAGATAAATATTATCGTTATGTTCGGAAAGCACAGGAGCAATCTTTTCGCTCAATGCGCTCATCTCATCATTCGTATCAGCCTCCGTCAATGCATAAAAGACACCCTTGACACGTGCCAGTGTCCTTCCGCTATTATCCAGTGCCACAATCGTATTTTCAAATCCGGGAGTTTCCCGGCTCTCCACAATTGCTTTTATTTCGGCATTTTGTTCTTCTATGCCTTTCAAAAACGCAGGTTCATAGTGTTCTATCTTGATTTTATCAAAATCAGGAGCACCATACTCTGTCCGGAACTCCGTAAAGAACGGGTTCGTTTCGGTTTTCTGTTCACATGCACACATGATACAACAAGTCGCTAACGTAAATACTAGTTTCTTCATACTTATATTAAATTAAAGGTCTGCTAATTATTTCTTCGCCACAAAACACCAGATGGGATAATGATCCGAACTCTTTATGGTTTTGTCTACCGTACATTGATAAGATTCCAGATTTTTACTCAATAGGATATGATCGATACGGAAATAAAAATGATTCTGATTATAAGATATCCCGAATCCGTTGCCCGACTGTACAAAAGCATCATCCAGTTCCTTCCCGATTACCCGGTGAGCATAAGACAAAGGAGAATCGTTAAAATCGCCGCAGACAATCACTCCTCCACCCCTAAAACCGGCAACCAACTTTGCTATGGAATCGGCTTGCGAAGCACGGATAGCCGAAGCCTCCGCCAGTTTGCCTATCAATATGCGGGCCCCTTCCGACACTTTAACCTTATCCGGGTCTTTTATCATCTCCCGATAGACAGCCTTATCTTTCTCTGTCAGTTTATTGGACTCCAAATGGTTATTGACCACCAACAAAGTATCCCCCTTCACATTTATTGTATAAGCAACAGAGCCATTGTTTCGGCTGTCATACTCAACAGGATGCGCCGACAGGATAGGATAGCGGGAGTAGCACCCCAGTCCATTCGCACCGGTCAATTTATAATAATGCTTATAGGGATAGTTTCTCAGGGCATAATCCACATCCTTTTTAGCCAGCCGATTGCTCAATATATATTCTTGCAAACAAATAATATCCGCATTGCTGTTCCGCAGGTATTCCAATACCGAATTAGGGTTGTCCTTCAAATTAGGATGTCCTTGTTCAAAAGCCATCGTATTGTATGACAATACTTTGACGGCATCCCCGGGAGGTTCTTTCTCGAACAGATTGATAGGTATATAAGTACGGATGGCACCAAAGCAGCAGAAAAAAGTCAGGAGAGATACCAAAGCATACCTGCGATATACCACCAACCAAAAGAAAAAAAATAAAACATTCGTTATCAGAAAAGCCGGAAACGCAAGACCGGCACACGACCACACAGGATGCGCCACCGGATTGATATAAGAACTATATGCACAGATCAGCAATAACACCGCCATGCATATATTTATCCCCAATAATATCCAACCTAAAACCCGACCGATATATTTCATATTCTATTTTTTACTTGCATCAAACAAGCTTTTCTTCTCATCCGACGTGAGACTGTCATAACCGGACTTCCTCAGTTTGTCCAATATGCGGTCTATCTCGTCACTATTCTGCTTCTTACGGGCATTATATTCATAGTCTTTCGCCTTATCGCCATAATGCACTTTCATTTTGGGCTTCTTCGGAGAACGGTGTACCGTAAATCCGCTTGCTACCCAATCGATAAAACGGTTAATCCACGCCGTTGCATCATGCCCGCGGGTCAATCCGGAAGCAAACCACCATCCGGCCAATGCCCCTCCCAAGTGTGCGATATGTCCCCCGGCATTGCCCGAAGTCATAAAAAGCAAATCGGTCACCACCATAAACAGGGCTACATATTTCAACCGCACCGTTCCGATAAACATGAAATGTACCGGATAGTCAGGCTCGCGGACAGCCGTTGCCACCACAATGGCCAACACAGAGGCCGAAGCCCCCAATAAATAAGAATAATAAAGCGAATCACTGAAATATGGAAATACATTGTAAGCCAGCATATAAAGCAAACCGCCACAAAACCCACCTAAGATATACACCCCACGGAAATGCTTGGCCGAGAAAAAAGAAAGAAACAACTGCCCGAACCAATAGAGCCACAGCATATTAAACAACAAGTGAAGCACTCCGGCATGCATAAACATATAAGTAAACAGAGACCACGGCTGCTTGATAAACTGTACCGTCCATGCAGGTAACTCCAAATATTGCAGAATAAATGCACCGTTACGGTTAAACAACATCCACAGAATTCCCAACAGGGATGTCAGGACAAACACTCCGACATTAATATATATAAACTGGATATATATATTACCCCTGTTAAAACTATTCTTTAAATCAGTAATAAAACTGCCCATTGTTATTCTTTTTTCTCCAATACATTATTAATATAAAGCCAAATATCATTCCTCCCAAGTGAGCGAAATGAGCAATACCGTCAGCCGAGCTGCCGAAGCCCAAATAAATCTCCAATGCTGCATACCCCATTACAAAATACTTCGCCTTAATAGGAAACGGAATCGGGAATACAAACATCTGACTATTGGGGAACAACATACCGAAAGCCAGCAAGATAGCATATACGGCCCCCGATGCCCCTACTGTAGTCATCAGATTGAGATATTCCGCCATCGGAATCACGGCAACTCCCGTATTAACCCCCTCATAATTGGCCAATTCGGTGACATACTGAATATATTGCACTCCCTCCTGTACCAAACCTGCACCGATACCGCACAATATATAATAAAACAGAAAACGTTTCGGTCCCCAAACCTGTTCAAGCGTACGCCCGAACATCCACACTGCAAACATGTTAAAAAATATGTGCTGAAAACCAGCGTGCATAAACATATATGTAATCAACTGTGCCGGATTAAAATCGGAAGCCAGAAAAAAATGCAGTCCCAGCAAATCATTTAAATCAATTCCATACTTTGCAGCCACCACACTTCCGAAAAAGCATAGCACGTTTATTATCAATATATTCTTTGTTACAACAGGTATACTATTCATATTATTTTCTTCTATAATTCATTGATTGCTTGCAAATTTACAATTTTATTCTGTTATTTAGCAGAAAAACCCCATTCTCTTACGTTTTTTTGATTTTTGGCTTATCTTTTTTAGGCTATCTGTTTGATTTCTAATTTTGAAACTTTATATTTGTCCTTGATTTTGAAATTTCTTTTGTATTACATTAATAATTAATCGTTTTCATTATGAATAAGGCAGATCTAATCAGCGCAGTAGCCGCTGAATCAGGCTTGAGCAAAGCCGATGCAAAGAAAGCTGTTGAAGGAGTAGTTTCAGCAGTTTCAAATGCTCTGAAGAGTGGTGACAAAGTATCATTAGTTGGTTTTGGTACTTTCTCGGTTGTAGAAAAAGCAGAAAGAATGGGTATCAACCCGGCGACCAAAGAATCTATCACCATTAAAGCAAAAAAAGCAATCAAATTCAAGGCTGGTGCTGAATTATCGGAAGAAATCCAATAAATTGCTTATTTTAATAAAATGTAAAGGACTTAAGAGAGGGGCGCCGGCAATAGCGCCCTTTTTCTTTAAACAACTGATAATCTATGAATATTACGAAAACAACCTTATTGAGATACCTCATTGGCACAGTTGTCTGTGCATTCTCAGCACAAACCATCAGTGCAGAAGGGACCAAGCTTCCTTATTGGAAAGATATCCAAACCGTAGCAGTAAACAAAGAAGCTCCCCGCACGGCTTTCATGTCATACGATAACTCGGGACAGGCACTGACCGGCAAATACGAAAACAGCCCTTATTACAAATTACTGAACGGAAAGTGGAACTTCTACTACGTAGATGCCTACAAAGATTTACCTGCCAACATCGAACAGCCCGGCGCCGACATTACATGGAAAGAAATCAATGTACCCGGCAACTGGGAGGTACAAGGATATGGAACAGCCATCTATACCAATCAGCCATACGACTTCCAGCCCAGCAACCCGCAACCTCCGCATTTGCCCGAGGCCAATCCGGTAGGTGTTTATCAGCGAGACATCGAGATTCCCTCCAATTGGGACGGACGTGATATATACCTCCGCCTGGAAGGAGCTAAATCAGGCGTTTATGTATACCTCAACGGAAAAGAAGTCGGATATAGCGAAGACTCTAAGAATCCGGCAGAGTTTCTGATTAACAAATATCTGCAACCGGGCAAGAACTCATTGGTAGTAAAATGCTTCCGCTACAGCACCGGTTCTTATCTGGAGTGTCAGGACTTTTGGCGCCTGAGCGGAATCGAAAGAGATGTATTCTTGTTCTCACAGCCCAAGACTGCCGTTCAGGACTTTGAAGTAGTCTCTACCCTCGACGATACCTATAAGAACGGTATCTTCAAACTGGACGTGAATGTGACCAACCATACCGCCGCCAACAAGAACGTAACCGTAACTTACGAGTTGCTGGATGCCGACAAGAAAGTTGTTACCTCTGCCGAGACACCTTGCAATGTAAGTGCAGACGGAAAAAATACCGTTACTTTCAATGCTTCATTAAACAATGTAAAGACTTGGACTTCCGAACAGCCCAACCTTTATAAATTATTGATTTCTTTAAAAGAAGATGGAAAAATAACAGAAGTTATTCCGTTCAATGTCGGCTTCCGTCGCTTTGAAATCAAACCGATTGACCAAATTGCAGGAAACGGCAAGCCTTATATCTGCTTCTTTGTCAATGGCCAGCCGTTAAAGATGAAGGGTGTGAACATTCACGAGCACAACGAAGCAACCGGTCACTATGTTCCCGAAGAACTGATGCGCAAAGACTTTGAACTGATGAAGCAACACAATATCAATACCGTTCGTCTGTGCCACTATCCGCAAGACCGCAAGTTCTATGAGCTTTGTGACGAATATGGTCTCTATGTATACGATGAAGCCAATATTGAAAGCCACGGCATGAAATACGACCTCCGCAAAGGCGGTACATTAGGCAACAACCCCGAATGGTTGAAACCTCACATGGACCGCACCATCAATATGTATGAACGCAATAAGAACTACCCGTCTTTAACCTTCTGGTCATTGGGTAATGAAGCCGGAAACGGATATAATTTCTATCAAACTTACCTTTGGGTGAAAGACCGTGAAACCAAAGGCATGAACCGCCCTGTGAACTACGAACGCGCACAATGGGAATGGAATACCGATATGTTCGTTCCTCAGTATCCCGGTGCAAGCTGGTTTGAATCCATTGGCAAAGAAGGCAGTGACCGTCCTATCATGCCATCCGAATACGCACACGCCATGGGCAACTCCACCGGCGGTCTGTGGGCACAGTGGCAAGCCATTTACAAATATCCCAATCTGCAGGGCGGATATATTTGGGACTGGGTGGACCAAGGCATTCTGCAGAAAGATGAAAACGGACGTCCGTTCTGGGCATACGGCGGCGATTTCGGAAAAGACGCACCCTGCGACGGCAACTTCCTCTGCAACGGTATCGTCAGTCCCGACCGCACTCCGCATCCTGCCATGGCAGAAGTGAAATATGCTTATCAGAATGTAGGCTTCGAGATGACCGATGCGGCACAAGGCAAGTTCCTTATCACCAACCGTTTCTACTTCACCAACCTGAAGAAGTATATGATTGTGTATGAGCTGAAAGCCAACGACAAGATTATAAGAAGCGGAAAAGTCTCGTTAGACATTGCTCCGCAGGCCTCCAAAGAATTCACGGTCAACGTAAACGGTTTGAAAGCCAAGAAAGATACCGAATATTTCGTCAATTTCCACGTCATTGCCGTCGAACCTGAAATCCTGATTCCGGCAGGTCACGAAATTGCACGTGACCAATTCCAATTGCCTATCGAGCCTTTGAGAGACGAGTTCATGGCAGGCAAGGGAATGAAAGCAGTGAAGAACGGAGACGAGATGGTAGTTTCGGGCAGCGGAATGCAATTTGTCCTGAACGAAAAGAGTGGCATCGTTACCTCTTATAAAGTAAACGGCACCGAATACTTCAAAGACGGCTTCGGCATTCAACCCAACTTCTGGCGTGCACCGAATGACAATGATTACGGTAACGGCGAGCCCAAGCGCACCCACGTGTGGAAACAATCGAGCAAGGACTTCAAAGTAACCCATACTTCCTTTACCGACAACACCCTGAGCGTGACTTACGCATTGCCTGCCGGCAACCAATACATTGTAAATTACACCTTTGGCAAGAACGGCAGCCTACATGTAGGTTGTGACTTCAAGGCAGCAGACATCAAAGCAGAAGTACCTCGTATCGGTGTACGTTTCCGTCTGCCGGCAGAAATGAACCAAGTTGCCTACTTCGGCCGCGGCCCTGAAGAAAACTACATCGACCGCAAGGCAGGAACCATCGTCGACCTCTATAAAACAACGGCCGATGATATGTACTTCCCCTATGTTCGTCCGCAAGAAAACGGCCATCACGTCGATACCCGTTGGGTAGCATTAAGCAAAAAAGGCGGCAAAGGGCTGCGCATCACAGCCGACAAGACTTTCGGTTTCAATGCCTTGCGTAACTCAGTAGAAGATTTTGATTCGGAAGAAGCCACTAATCGTCCGCGCCAATGGAACAATTTCTCGGCCGAAGAAATTGCCAATCGCAGCGAAGCTAAGGCAAAAAATGTTCTCCGCCGCCAAACTCATATCAATGACATTACTCCGCGTGATTTCGTAGAGGTATGCATAGATATGCAGCAACAAGGCGTAGGCGGTTATGACAGCTGGGGAGCATGGCCCGAAAAATGGGCTTTGATTAACCCGAACCAGTCTTATAGCTGGGGCTTCACTATCACTCCGCTAAAATAATTTTTCAAACTCTGCCATGGGATATTGGAAAGCCCCCCATGGCAGGGTTTTATATATTCTCCTTTCCTTAAAGTTCCCATATCATCCGGATCATTTCTCCCTTCCTCCTTTCATCAGCCGTTGAGACGCCCTGTTGATGGGAGTTTCGGTAGTGAATGGGCATCGTTTCATCACCCTTTCAACCTCCCTTCATTTATAAAATTTCTCCCGGCGGGACAAGTACTGAAGGCAGATTGTGAAGGGACTTGGGAAGCGCGGCTGAAACAGGGATGAGGGGATATCCTTTCATTATTAATCACTTGATAATCAATGTATTTTAATCAAAATGTAAGGATGAACGGAAAAGAAGGAATAACCGACTTAGTGAGGGGGGGATGATCCTGTCTGCCCTACATGAAAAAGATGCCGAGCTTTTTTGAAAACCTCAAGGTCTTTTTGCACACGCCAAACTACATACGGTGGCATAAGCCTGCACATATATACACGTAAGCCTACACGTATATACGCATCGGGCTACACGTACGTACGCATAAGCCTACGCATATATATATATATCATTCGATTAACGTTTTTTCATCCTATTCTCTTTGTCAGACAAGCCATTCGATATTGCTTCTTCACGGCCGTGAAGAACTCTAACCACGACCGTGGTTAACATTAGCCACGTCTGTGGTTAAGTTTAACCACAGACGTGGAGAAGTAATATTGAACTAAAATGACTGAATGCAGGATATAAAAGAACTCATTTTGATTTCGTATATTTGCCCCAATGAAGCCAAACAATAAAGTTCTACTGGGGATGAGTGGGGGAACGGACAGTTCCGTTGCCGCCTTACTGTTACAGGATGCCGGATACGAAGTGACCGGTGTCACTTTTCGTTTTTATGAAAAAGAAGGAGATACGGAATATTTGGATGACGCACGGACTTTATGTGAACGACTGAAAATCAAGCATATCTCCTACGACGTTCGCAATATGTTCCGAGAGACAATCATTGATTATTTTATCCGCGAATACATGGCCGGACATACCCCTGTGCCCTGCACGCTCTGTAACAATAACCTCAAATGGCCACTTCTGCAACAGCTGGCCGATGAATTGGGCATCTATCATTTTGCTACCGGTCACTATGTCCGCAAACGTTTCATCGACGGATTTTACCACATCACTGCCGGAGCAGACCCTGACAAAGACCAGTCGTTCTTTTTATGGGGGCTTCCACAAGATATTCTGCAACGGATGTTGCTCCCTATGGGTGAACTCACCAAAATCCGGGTTCGGGAAATTGCGGAAGAACGAGGTTTTTTAAAAGCTGCCCATAAACGTGACAGTCTGGGCGTTTGTTTTTGCCCGATGGACTATCGCACGTTTTTACGCCGCGAACTACCGGAGAACAGCATCCGCCCCGGAAAATTCTTCGATGAAACGGGAAACTTCATTGCATATCACGAAGGCTATCCTTTCTATACCATCGGTCAGCGACGGGGATTGGGGATTGATTTAAACCGTGCCGTCTTCGTAAAAGAGATATTTCCCGAAGAAAATAAAGTGATATTGAGTAATTTAAAAGCGTTGGAAAAAACAGAAATGACATTGAAAGACTGGAATATCACAAATCCTGACGCATTGCTCTGCAAGGACGATGTGATTGTGAAAATACGCTATCGCAAACAAGCCAATCGCTGCACAGTGACGCTGCAAGCGGACAATACACTCCATGTGCAATTGCACGAGCCGCTCACCGCCATTGCTACCGGACAGGCAGCCGCTTTTTATCGGGAAGACGTGGTGTTGGGAGGGGGAATTATCCAATAGGAGAAAAAGAAAGTTGATAAAAGCAGCCTTCACACAAAAGCCCTATGAGCAGGACGTTTCAGCACTTGTTATGTGTGAAAGGAGAGTAAGACAGAAAGGTCGTTAGATTCTGAATATCAGCCGAAATTGCAATATCGGAAAAATAAAGCACATATCTTTTGGGTGTTCCCGAAAGTATGCGTACTTTTAATTTCAAATAAAAAATGAATATGTCACGATTCGTCAATCCCTTTACCGACCTGGGGTTTAAGGTCATCTTCGGGCAACCTGCCAGTAAAGGGCTGCTCATCACCCTGCTGAATGAGTTGCTTGCGGGCGAACATCATATAGAGGATCTTTGTTTCCTTGACAAGGAAGACCATGCGGACAATGTGCATGACAAAGGCATCATTTATGACCTCTATTGTCGCACGGACAGTGGCGAGTATATCATTGTAGAGATGCAAAATCGTTGGCACAGCCATTTTCTGGACCGTACATTGTATTATGTATGCCGTGCCGTAGGCAGGCTGACCGTGCCATCAGTTGGAGAATCTGATGACTTCCTTCTTTGCCAGCATTCCTTATAGCC